>BNJT01000673.1_pt1 | contig 74642 bp, 117 predicted proteins | sample 8540491 | NCBI WGS metagenome assembly BNJT01 (sample SAMD00202455, study PRJDB9452) | human saliva metagenome | host: Homo sapiens | reverse complement strand
TCACTATTTAATAAATTATTTTCTTATTTTTTTGATATAAAAAAATTTTTAAAAATTTTTATTATTAAATATTTCCTAATTTTATAATATCTTTTGTTAGTTAACATATATATAGAAAAATAGAAAACCTAAAAATACCAGTTATAAAAACATTGTTGCCATTCCAGCTCCATGAGTTGCTCCAAATAAATTAAATAAAAAAATTTACCAAAGTCAGAATTTCCATAAACTATTAAAGGTTCAAAAATATTATCAGCTAAATAGCCTCCCAATAAGATACCTACTGGAATTAAACAATGTTGAATTGCATTTTTGTAGCAAAAATCCTTCCTTGTTTATTTTTAGGAACATGGGTATATATAATACTTCGTTGAGAAGCTATAATAAAAGGTATGGGGAAACTAGCAAAAAAATAGCGAAAGAGGTATCCAAGAATATAAGTTTCTTCCAAATGCCATAGATAAATCACCAAATAAAAAGTAATTCCTAAAAAGAAATACATAGTATATGTCATATTTCCTTTAACTTTCTTATACTTACTATAAAACCTCCAAGTATACCACCTATTCCTATAAATATATTTACAATACCCAAAAATATATTCGGAGTTAGAACGAGATATTATCATTGCAGGTAAGATATTTTCATAAGTTATATGAGAAAAAGAAATTCATTAAACACATACTAAAAATAATTTTAAATAAGGCTTTTGTTAGAAAAAAATAAAAAGAAAATCCTTCTTTTGTATCCTTTATAAAATTAAAAACTTTTCTTCTTCATAATTAAATTCATTAATATCTCTTGGAATATTTATAAAAAAATATTAAGATGATGTTTGCTAAAAAAATAAGTAACAATATCAATAATTAATATATATTCTATTCCTATTGTTTTATACAATATAGTTGCTATTGCCGATGAAAAAGAGAAAATTAAAGCATCTGAAAATGATAACATTCCACTTGCCTTAGTGTAATTTTCACTTGTATTTAATCTTTCAGTTACAACAGTTACAGCTGGAATTTGAAAAGCATTAGCAAACCCTATAACTATATTTATAATGGAAATAAAAAAATAACAGTTAATTGATTTAATAAAATTAATAGCAAAGTAAAAAAATAGTTCCTATTACAGCTAGAGTATCTACAATAAAAATTATATTTTTTTATTATACTTATCAATAAAAAGTCCCAGCAATAAAACTTCCAATTATATAAGGAACAAAAGAGCAAAAAGATAGAATAGATATATCAAAAGCAAGGTTTGATTTTTGAATATACCCATAAGGTTAAAGCATAGCTAGTTACAGCACTTCCTAATTGCGATAAAAAGTTGGGAAAGCCAAAAAAATTTATAAAGTATATTATACATGTGTACTCACCTCTTATGTCATATTTGTATTTTTTGTAGAAAAAAATTGTTTTATATTAACAATACTTTTTAAAGTATTTCCAAAAATCATTATAGTTAAAATTTTTTTATTTCATAAAAAAATAATCATCTAATGTTGAATTAAAAATTAGCTTTTTCTATAAAAAGAAAGAAAAAATACAAATCAACACTATCATATAGCATATTTAATCTTTGTTTAATATCTTCTAGAATTTCTTCAATATTTTTTTACTTTCTTTCATTGAAGCCTTGAAGAGAAAGGAAAAATCTAAAAGTAGTTTTTGTTTTTATTATATAATAATATTGTTATAAGACTATAATTACTTTCTATAAATTATTTGTACATTTAGTTCTAAATTATTATAATATGTAATATATAAAAAAATGTCAATATTAAAAATATATAAATTTATAATAAAAATATATTTATAAAATATATTTTTATTTTTTTAAATTTCTTAGATACTTTAATATTTTTCAAAAATAGTTATAAACCGAACAAGTTCGAATCCAGCCACCCCAGCCATATAAATAATAATGGGGCTATCACAAATTAATTATAAAAATTATCAAATTGCAACAGCTCCTTTTTTTGTGTTTATTTGTCAAATAGTGTTGATAAGAAAGTTCAGACTTACAATTAGCATAATTAAGAAAAATTTTTTAAAATCAGATTTAAAAAAATTTTTAATTAGGTAATTATTAGAAAAATATTATTTTCTTGAATATTTAAGGTAATTTTTGATAAAAATTAAAAATGTTAGAGAAACTTTCTTTATGTTTATTTTTGTAATTTAATAGATAATTTTTGTTGGTTCCATACTTAATTATTAAAAAGTTATAGGAAGCGATTTATGTATGAAGTTATCATATAAACTGAATTATAAAAATTAATTATATATAAGAATAGAGTATTTGATTATAATTAGGGGGTGAGGAAACTTATGATACAAAAAAATAATAACAAAAAAATAATATAGAAATAGAACTTTCTGCACCAAGGTATGAAGATAGCTATGAATGGAATCGAATTGCTAAAATTGTTGCTAATGAAAAATATCTTTTTAGTAGAACCTGAAAAGTTTATTCTATAGATGAAATAGAAAAATAAAAATAAAGGAACCAAATGATGACAATAAATTTGTATTAGTAGCAAGGGATAATGGAAAGTTTATAGGGAACATAACAGCAAGAAGAAATGGAAATAAAAATGAGACATACTATTGAGTTTGGGCTATGGTTATCACCAGAGTATAGAAATATTGGTATTGGAAAGAACATGATTCTTTTCTATGGAAAAAGTGGGGAAAGGACCTAAAAAATAAAAAGCCTGTTTGACAGTTTTTAGTTGTAATGATTTTGCAAAAATTTATATTTAAAAATGGGATATGAGATTGTTGGAATTCAAAAAGAATCAAATAAAAAAATAGAAAAAAAGAATACTATGACCTAATTTATATGGAGAAAGAATTATAGTTTTTTTAAAAGTTGTCAATAAATTATTTAAACTTTATCTTTTCTTATTTTTTTACTAATTTATTAATACTTTTTACTCTTTAAAAAAATATGTTATAACATAAAAAAATAAAGTATCAAAAACAAATAAAAATCAAATAACAATAAAAAAATAAAGATTATTTTTGCTTAGAACTTTATAAAGAAGATCCAATATGAAAAAAATTTATTTCCAAGAGGTCTTCCTAAAAAAGGAGTAGAAAATGCTGGGAGAAAAAAATTTCTGAAATCAGTTATTGCTATAATTAGTTTAATTTTTATTAAATAGTGCAAGAATACTGTGACTCTAGCACTCGTAGGGTGTTAGTCATGAGACATGTACTCGTAGGGTATGAATTGCACGAAGATTTTTAGTAAGCATATAGGGAAACTTGTATGTAGACACGGAGCAAGACCGTGCAACAAAGAAACTGAATTGCTGGGAACTCTTAAAAGCTAGTATAACTACAACATAGTACCTAAATAATATGGTACAAATGTGAAAGTGGCGAAAGCAGAAAAAAATATACTAGATGGTGCAAGGTTAAATCCTAAACATTATGATAATAGACAATCAGCACTAAGCCTGAAAAAGGAAAGTTCAACGACTATCCCTCGTGAGGGGAGTACAATACAAGCGATTGGTATTGGAAGTGGTTTCGCCCTAAGGTGTTGAGATACACTATGGATAAGATATAGTCTGTGCTTGTTAGAGATAACAAGAAGTTCATAAGAGAACTGCATAAGTAGTAGCGCACTTATGTGAACGACACTTCCCACTGTTGTGGGGTTTTAAAAAAACTTTAAAAAAATGTTTTAAAAATAAATAAATAACATTACTTTTTTTAGTAGATAAAATGTAGAATATATGGTATAATATCTCTGATGAAAAGGAGGTGATTATATATGTATTTAACATTAAAACAACAAGTAAAACATCTTAGTAAAGAAGAATTTAAAAAAATTTAAAATATTTGTGCCATATAGCTAAGAATTTAAAAAAATCAAGCTATATATAATGTTAGACAACACTATTTTTAAAAAAATAAAAAGTATTTAAGCTATAATGAAAACTATAAAATACTTAAAAAAATAGTGAGAATTACAAGAAGTTAAATTCTAATATGGCTCAACAAATTTTTAAAAAGAAGTAGATGAGAGTTTTAAATCATTCTTTGCACTTTTAAAATTTGCTAAGAATGGTCAATATAATGGTAAAATAAAAATTACCTAATTATCTTGCTAAAGATGGTTTTACAACTCTTGTTATAGGGTTTTTGTTAGATTAAAAGATGATATGCTGATAGTTCCTTATTCAAATTCTTTTAAGAAAACTCATCAGGAAGTTAAAGTTAAGCTACCATCAGTATTAAAAGACAAGAAGATAAAAGAAATTAGAATAATACCAAAACAACATTCTAGGTACTTTGAAATTCAATACATTTATGAGGTAAAAAGAAGTTCAAAGGAAATTAAATAAAGAAAATGTACTAGGAATTGATTTAGGTATAAATAATCTTTGTACTTGTGTTACAAATGCTGGAGCTTCATTCATAATAGATGGTAGAAAAATTAAAAATCTATTAATCAATACTATAATAAGATAAACGCAAAATTACAAGGTATAAAAAGATAAGCAAAAAGATTGAGCGCACAACATTAAGACAAAAGAGAATAACTAGAAAGAGAAATAATCGTATAAATGATTATCTTTCAAAAGCAAAGCAAGAATAATTGTAAATTATTGTCTTAATAATGATATAGGAAAAATTAGTTCTAGGATATAATGAAGATTTTCAAAGGAAATCAAATATTGGAAGCATAAATAATCAGAACTTTGTAAATATACCATATGGAAAAATTAAGAGATAAATTAATATATCTATGTAAACTATATGGAGTAGAATTTAAACTACAAGAAGAGAGTTATACATCAAAAAGCAAGTTTCTTTTGATGGAGATGAAATTCCAATATATGATAAAGAAAAATCTACAAGAATATGTATTCAGTGGAAAAAGAATAAAAAGAGGACTATATCAAACAAGCGCAGGTAAACTCATAAATGCAGATTGTAATGGAGCATTAAATATTCTAAGAAAAAGTAAAGTTGTGGACTTAAGTGTCCTATACAATAGAGGTGAGCTGAACACACCTAAAAGAATAAGGGTAGTGTAAAAGCTATCAAACTTCTTAGAAAAATTTTTAAATATTTTTTTAAAGATTTTGGAACCCTGCGACACTTTGGCTAAGCTCCTTAACTTGTTAAGGAGAGATAATGCCCAGTCGTGGGAGGTTCAGACTAGTATTAATAAACACTTTTTTTAGAATGAGTTTACCATATCTATTAAGTAAATTTATAGATAACTTTTTATAGTTCCTATGAAAAAAATATAAATATATCAATCAATTTTTTTAATAGCTTCAATTTTATTATTTCTCTTTTCACTTTTACAAAAAAATATTTAATTGAAAATTTGTCTTGGAAGTTCACCAATCATATTCGTGTAGAATTATTAAAAAAATTTTAAAAACAAAAATAATGACTTTTTATTAAATATTCGCATAGGGGATTTATTAGAATACTTTTGAAGTTGATATTTCAAAAAAATATACAAATTTTTAACCAAAAAGTATTCCATCTTTTTGTAGTAATATTTTTTTATAATTACTTTTTAGTTATAGTATTTTTTTGGCTTAAAAAGTATATATATCTTTTTATTTTTATAGTATATTTAATTTTAAATTTTATTTTAGTTAAAAATGTATAGAAAAAAACAACAAAAAAATAAAGTCATTGAAGAAAGTAATTATCATGAATATATGAGTGGAAAAATATAGCGAATGGTTGGCAATGAAAAAAATTTACCCTCTATACTAGGATTAGATAAATACATTATAGATAAAGTTTGAAAAATTTACAAGATGATTGGTTAAAATATAGAATAAATGTTAATAAATATTATTATGCTATATGGTGTATAACCCTATTACTTAATGGGATGGTAGATATTTTTTTATTTTTGGGAATAAGTGGATTCCTTTTCTTCTACAATAAAAATTACTATAGGAAATATTTATTTATACTATTCTTATGGACAAAAAAATAAAAAAATCCTATGGAAAGTTTACAACAACAATTGCAGTATGTAGAAAAATTATTTGCAAGTATTAAAAAGAATTGATAGACTACTTAAAGAAAAATTCAAATGATTTTTGAAGAAAAATGCTAGAAAGCTAGTAATTTCTGAAATAAAAAAACTATAAAAAATTAAAGATTTATGTTTTTTTCTTATACTGATAAAATTATTTTTAGATAAATTATCTATAGAGTTATCTAAAGGTGAAAAATATTGGTATATATGGAAAATCTGGAGATGGAAAGAGTACTTTCTTAAAAAAATATTGAGTAAGGTAATAAAAAGCAAATAAAGGATTCTGTATTCATTAATAATATAGATATTAATGATATTGATATGGAAAAGTTATATTGAAAAAAATTATTTATTTACAAAAATGAACCTGTTATATTTAAAAACTTCATTATACAATAATATTTCTATGTTCAATGAAAAAAATAAGCTTGGAAGAAGTGGATAAATTTTTACAAAAATGAAGATTTATATAGATATATTGAAAAATAAAAAAATTAACAGATATAATCATTGATGAAGAATTAACAATTTTACAAAAAAACAGATAATTTCTGTATTAAGAGTATTTTTTTGAGAAAAAAAGATTTAATTATTTTTGATGAAGCTTTTTTTCACATATAGATACTAAAATCACATTGGACTTTATTAGATAAAATAAAGAAATTTAATAGAATAGTATAATAATTTGTGTCAGTCATAATCTGGAAAAAAACTTAGCTCATTTAATAAAAATGTATGAAATAAAAAAAGGGTAAAAATTTATGAAAAAAAGAATGAAAAAAATAAATTTTAAAGATATATTTGAGATATGTAGATTAATTCTTAAAAAAATAATATCTCTATACATGCAGTAAATTTATTAGTTTGGTTGTTATTAAGTTTATTTCCTCTAGTTTTTTTGTTTTACTTTTAAGAAATTTATTTTCATCACTTGAAAATTTTTTTCTTCTGCTAACTATATTAAAAAAATATAATTATATATGCTGTAATTATTATTTTTTTAATATTTTTCTGACTATATAAGGCAGGGGTATTTGATACAAGGTCAAGATTTAATATAGGAAAAATTATTAAGAGTGAATTTATTTAGTTATTTTGTTAATTATGATGTTAATATAGATACTTCGCATATTTTTAAATAGTTTTAATGAAGATATAGATACTATAGAAGAATTCATAAGTTTTTTTCTATGGATTTTATAAATAAAAATAATATTTTTTTAATATCTTTTATTATCTTAATGAAAAATAAATTATAAGCTTACAATTTTTTTGTTTTTACTCCACTTTTTATTGGTTTCATTTTTTTGATATATAGTTGTGGAGAAAAAAATAAAAAAATATTATAATTTTGCTAAGAAAGAAGATTTAGAAACTGTGTATTTTACAAGTTCCATAATTAAGGGTAACAATATTATAAAAATATTTTTTTAATAATAAAAATAATTAAAAAAATTTTTGAAGATAGCTTTAATTATAAGGAGTAAGAAAAAAATATCCTTAAAAAAACTTTTTTTCTTTGAAGTAATAGAAAAAGTTGCTGAATTATTTAATAATATCTCTTATGTTATTTTTAGCTTTTTGCTAGTTACTTACTTTTAAATAGTTCAGATAGTATTTCAAATTTTTACTCTGTTTATAGAATATATTTCTTATGGAACTGTTTATCTAATAGTTTTTTTCAAGAAGTGTTCATTAATTTAAAATCTATACAAAAAGTTTTTAGAAAAATTTAAGTGAAAAACTTAGCTATTAGTAAAGAAGAAGTTATAGAATTAATAAGAAATAGAGTAAAAAAATAAAAAGAAAAAAATTTTTAGAAATTCCCTTTAATAACTCAGAGTTAGGAATAAATTTAGATAGAAATGAAATACTAATAATAGAAGATGATAGTATAATAAAAAGAATTAAAGAGTAAAATATTAGATGAAAATAAAATTGCTTATGTTCCAAAAAAACAATTAATCTTTTTGATGATAGTATTCAGAAATAATATAACATTGTTTGCTCCAAGAGATGAAGAATTATTGAAAAAGGTTATGGAAATAAGTTGCATAGATATGAAAGAATTTGAAGAATTAATTAAAAAGAAAAAAATATTGGTAGAAATGGTAAAAAAATTATCAGAAGGACAAAGACAGAGAGTGGCAATAGCGAGGGCTCTGTATTCAAGAAATGAAATACTCTTATTGGATAATTGTTTTTAGTAATATAGATTATGTGACTTCTCTGAAAAAAATAATAGAAGGATTAAATAAGCATAAATATACAATGATAGTATTAGCAACTGATACAGATTTATTTAAAGAAGCTAAACTTAGAAATAGATTGAATCTGGAGAAATGAGATAATTTATATATCTAATAAAGTATAAAAAAAGATTTATAATGAGTAAATCTTGTCAAATTCTTTAAGTTTTTTTCTTCTGAAAAAAAGTATGAGATATTACAATAAGAGTAACATCATTAATTTTTAAAAATTAAATCTTCAATTAAGTGAGCATTATTTTTTTATCTAAATTAGCTAAAGGCTCGTCTAGTATTAGAAACATCTTTTTTTCTGATTAGAGCTCTTGCTAACATAATTCTTCTTTTCTCTCCACCAGATAAATTTATTCCTGAATTTTTCAATCATAGTATCTAAACCTTCTACTGAAGAAAATTTAGTTAAATTTACAGTATTCAATACTTTTTAAAAATATTTTCATCATCGACATCTTCATATAATGAAACATTATTTCTTAAAAGTATCATTAAAAAAAGAAAAATATCTTGTCTAACAATAGAAATTTTTTTCCTAAAAATATCTTCTGTTTCACATACTTTTCCATTAATAAAAAAATATTTCCAGAATCTAATTTTTTTCAAAACCTAATAATAAGTTGATAAGTGTTGTCTTTCCACTACCACTTTCACCTTTTTATCAAATATTTTTTTATTTTCTTTAAATTTTGCATTAAAGTTTTTGATTAATTGTTTTTTTCATTATATGAAAAAAACAAACATTATCAAATACTATATTAGAAATTTTGTCAGTATTACTATTTTTTTGTATTAGCATTTACTGTGTTTATATATGGAAGAATCGAATTTATTACTGGCTTTGCAGCTATAAAATTTTTGAATGTTAACAGATATAGATATTATTGGCCAACTTAATTGATCTACTAATCCTATTGCTGCAAAAAAATTCTCCAGCAGTAAATTCGCCTTTTAAAAACTAAATATGTTGAAAAAAATTACAACAATGAAAAAAAGAAAAAAATATGATAATATCATAGATAAAGTTCTTGAAAGTGATGAAATTTTTCTCATTTTATAAAAAAATCATATTGAGTATTATAATTTTTTTATCAATAAATTTTTTTATAAATATTCGAGTAAGTGAATAATTATGGATTATCTCATAGCCAGATAAATAATCATTAAGAAGTGATGTAAGATTATTAATACTATTAACATATTTGCTGTTTAAGTTTTTTTATTTTATTTTGTATTAGCTTTGGAATATAAAGAGGTAAAGTCATTAAAAAAATATTGCTATTATAGATAATTTCCAATTCAATAAAAAATACTTATAAGAACTAAAGATGCTTTTTATACTTACTTGAAGAAAGGTACATAAATTTGAGAAAAAATTTTTTTCATCAATTAAAAGCTACCTCATTAATGAGTTTAGATATATAGTTTCCTTTATCATTAGCATAGAAATCTTTGTAATTTTTTTTGATAGAATAGATTTAAAAAAATATCACTTCTCAAATCCTCCATATATACTGATGTTAATTTATTACTAGTAATAAAAAAATAAATAAGTAAATAAAATTTCAAGAACTATTAAAAGAAACATAGTTATTCCATAATAAAATAACATCTCTAGACTTATTGATTGCTGAATCCAAAAACATAACCTCTAAAAAAATTGGATAAAAAAACAGCTGAAATACTAGCAAGAATTATAAATAATATCAGTTTTATAAGCTCTTTTTTTATGTTTAAGTATATAATTTTTTTCATAAAAAAATCTATGGTCACTTAAACCATAATCCTCCTTATTAATATATTTAATCTTATTAGATAATTTCTTACACTAAATGACACTTATATTATATTTATTTTAATAAAGACTTATCAATAGAATATTTTATAAAATAAATTATTTTTTTACTTTTTTTATAAAAAACATATCATATTCTTTTTTTGGCTATAAATAAAGGATTTTCTATGATATAATAGAAATATTATTATCAAGGGGGTATAATTGTTTGAATAATATCTTGTTTTTTTAAGTTCAGTTGTAATAATCTTATCAATATTCATATATAGATATTTAAGTAAATTTGGTGTTCCTATGCTTTTTGGTTTTCATAAGCTTGGGTATGATATTTGGTGTAAAATGGTATATTTAAAATTCCTTATGATAACTATGAATTATCTAGGGATATATGTAGTTTTGCTTTAATATACATCATTTTCTTTGGGGGCTTTGGGACAAATCTTTCAATGGCAAGAGGTATTATTAAAAAAATCTTTAATTTTATCCTCATTGGGAGTTATATTTACCTCTCTTTTAACTGGGGCTGTTTTCTCACTATATTTTTAAAAATTAGATTGGTATAGTTCTCTTTTGATAGGTTCAGTACTTGGTTCAACGGATGCTGCATCAGTCTTTGCAATTTTAAGATCACATAAACTAAACTTAAAAAGAAAAATACAGCCTCTTTACTTGAAATAGAAAGTGGTTCAAATGACCCATTTGCCTATGTTTTTAACTATAGCCTTTTTGACACTTTCAAAAGGAAATCTAAATTTACCACTGTTATTATTCAAACAAGTTTGCTTTTGGTTTAGCTGTAGGTTACATATTTGCAAGAGTATCTCGTTATATAATTAGAAAAAGTTAATAATATAGATAGTGGAATGTCTATGGCTTTTGATAACTGCCTCTATGCTTTTATCCTATTCAACGAGTGAATTTATTGGAGGAAATGGGTATATAACAGTGTATCTTTTTAGGAGTTCTATTAGGAAATATACATTTCAATAAAAAAAGAGTGAAATTGTTAGCTTCTTCAATGGACTTACAAGTATAATGCAGATTTTAATATTCTTTTTACTAGGACTTTTAGTAAATCCATTGGAAGCCTTAAAAATATGCTATTCCTGCTGTCTTAATTATGACAGTGATGACATTATTAATTCGTCCATTTGTTGTCTATGCTTTAATAAGTCCTATGAAGTCGAGTAGAGGACAAAAACTTTTAGTTTCTTGGGCAGGTTTAAGAGGAGCAGCCTCAGTTGTGTTTGCTATATTAGTTGTGGTAGCAAATAAAGAAAGAGGAATGGTAGTATTTAATATCGCTTTTCATAGTTGTTCTATTGTCAATCGCTATACAAGGCTCACTACTTCCATATTTTTCTAAAAAGTTAAATATGATAGATGAAGACGGTGACGTACTTAGAACCTTCAACGATTACTCAGATACAGAAGATGTTGATTTTATAACTGCTGAAATAGATGAGACACATAAATGGGTAGGTAGACAGGTTAAAAAAATCTTGAGCTTATGCCTTCAGTACTTTTAGTTTTAATAATAAGGAATAATGAAAATATTATTCCTAATGGAAATACTGTAATAGAAAAAGGGAGATAGAATAGTTCTTTGTGGTTCAAGTTTTGTGGATAAGGGTACTAGAATAAATCTATATGAGAGTATGGTTGATAAAAAAATTCAAAAATATATAAATAAATCTATTCATGAACTAGATAGAAATATACTGATAGTCCTAATTAAAAGAGAAAAATAGAACTATGATACCTAGTGGTAACACAGTACTTTTTAGAAGATGATATTTTAGTTCTTTTAGATAGATAAAAAAACAGGGGATTTTGATACGTCCCCCAATTTTATTATTTCTTTTCTTCAGTTTTTTTGCTTCAGGAGCAGGTGCTGCTGGAGCTGCTTCAGCTGGAGCAGGAGCTTGAGCTGCTGGAGCTTCAACTGCAGGTTGTGCTGCATCTGGGAAATCTTTCTTTAAGATTTCTTCAATTTTTGTATTTGTTTAATAAATCTTCATAGTATTTATTAACAATACCAGTTTGTTTTTTTCATAAGTTATTTGAGCTACTATAGCATCCTTAACACTTTCAAAAAGGAGTATTTCCAATTTCTGCCTTATGGATATCATAGTATTTTTTTGAGCTTCTTCTTCTGATACTTGAATGTTGTTAAGTTCAGATTCGAATTTCTTTTGTAGATAGTAACTTACTTCTACTTCTTGTTTAGCTAAATTAAGATTGTATTGATCATCTTCACTTAATTTTTTTCTGCACTTGCATCTTTTTAAGATAGCTTTTTTTGAACTAGAAGTTGTCTTGCAACGTTAACATCTCCATTTACTTTTTTTCTTTTTTTCTTGTTTAGTAAGTTCTATAGAACCAGAACTTCCACAAGCAACTAGTACCAAAGCTAAAAAAAGATACCATTAATTTGTTTTTTTCATATAATCATTCCTCCATAAATATTATAGCTCCATTTCTTCCAGAAAGTTCCTTATCCCTTCTAAAAAGAATGGAAGTTTTCACTAAATGTACATCTATTATTTAAGAACATTTTTTTTCTTCTTTAACACCATACTCTTTAAGTAGATAATAGTTAAAAAAAGTTGATTATCAAAGAAAAAAATTCATTATTCTTTATAGAAAAAAACCTTGTCCACAATTTCTTTTTGAAAAATTTGTTTTTTTAAAAATCTTCATAAAAATTCTTTTTCCTACATTATATTTCTCACAAGAAATACCTATACCAAATAATATATTTATAGTTGATAAATCCTTAGGATTTATTTTTTTCAATAGCTCTTTTTACTATTTCTTGATATGAACCCTTCCAACCAGAATGCACTGCTCCAAAAAAATTTTTTTGTTTCTTCATCATAGATGAATATAGGTAAGCAGTCAGCATACTTAGTAAGAACAGCAGCATTTTTTTATTTGATGTTAATATTCCATCAGTATTTGGAAAAATGGTGTACACTTGTATCCTCACCTACTAAAAACAACATTATCACTATGTGTTTGATGGCAAGAGAGTATTATTTTATTTAAAGAAAAAGTCTTTAGCAACATCTTCTTTACTTCTTTCAGGAATACTTCCATAATGTTTTTTTAGTAAAAAAAGATTTTTTTATATTAAACTTATTAAAGGTAGTAAATTCAATATAGTCTTCATGATCTTTTATATCTTTATCTATATAGTTCATTATTCCAAATCCTTTCTAAAAATACAAGCTCTTTCTTATATTATTAGCCACTTTATCAAATAATTTAAAATCAAGTGATTGAGGTCCATCAGACAGTGCACAATCTGGATTTTTCATGTACTTCTATCATGGCTCCATTAGCTCCTGCCATTATTCCTGCTAGTGTAAGAGGTCCAACTAAACTTCTTTTTTTCCTGTACCATGACTTGCATCAACTATGATAGGAAGGTGAGATAGTTCTCTTACTAAAGCAATAGCATTTAAATCTAAAGTGTTTCTTGTCATAGTTTCAAAAAGTCCTAATTCCTCTTTCACAAAGAATAACATTTTTGATTTCCATGAGCAAGAATATATTCTGCTGATAATAAAAAAATTCATTTATAGTTGCACTCAAACCTCTTTTTAAGTAAAAACAGGTTTATCTAATTTACCTAATTTTTTTAAGTAAACTAAAAGTTTTTGCATGTTTCTCGCTCCTATTTGAATTATATCTGCATAGGAAGAAACAAGTTCCAAGTCATCACTATCCATAAGTTCAGTTACAACAAGCATATCATTTTCATCAGCAACTTCCCTTAAATATCTTAATCCTACTTCACCAAGTCCTTGAAAGTCATAAGGAGAAGTTCTAGGTTTGTATGCTCCACCTCTTAGGGCAACAGCTCCACCCTTTTTTTACTTCTTTAGCTATATTTGAAAGCATCTCCCTATTTTCTACAGAACAAGGTCCAGCCATAAGCATAAAAATTATCTCCACCAATTAGATGACCTTTTACATCTATAATAGTATCTGCTTCTTTAAATTCTCTACTAACAAATTTATAAGGGCTTGTTAATTTTATAACTTCAGCTATGTCTTGAATTTCTTTAAAATTTTCTTGATTAAAATCATTTGGTATATATAGTATAGCATATTTTATATCAATTTTGTCCATTATTGTAAAAATATTTTATATTATTTTTATCCAAAAAATCATTTAATCTAGCTGACATTTTGCTATTTTTTAATCTTATATACATATTTCCTCACATTCTATTCTAACCTAGATATTGGAGTTACATAGGTTACACCTGGATTGGTGTCTAGCCTGTAACTCAATTTATCTCTATTATTTGACAAAAAAATTTCTTAAGTTAGTTGCTAAAAACAGCTTTTATGCCCCAATTTATTGGCACCATATCCATGAATTACTAAGATCTCTCTTCTATCTTTCTTCTTTAAGGCTTCATTGTATTTCTTTTTTTAAAAACTAATAGAGCAACTTTGAAGTCAAGATTATGTAAATCTAATTCATTATACATTTTTATCCCTCTAAAATATTTTTTTATCTACTTATTATATCACAGAATATTTTTTTTTGTTCAGATATTACTTTTATTATTTTATCTTTTTTTTCTTTAATTTTATAATGATTTTAAATAAAAAAGATTTTAAATTCCTTATTTTTTTAGACACTTTTTTTTCAATAAAAAAATTTTTTTCTCATTTTTTTAGATAAAGAATAGTTTTTTTGTTTGAAATATTTTTGTTAAAAAAATTATAAAAAAATATTACTTGACTAAATAAGAATGATGTGATAAATTTAATTAAATAAATGTTATATTTATATAGAATAATATGTTCTATATAAATATAAAAATATTTTAAATTTTGTAGGAGGGAACGTTATGAGTAGTAAAAAAATTAGGTTTAGTTCCAAAGGTTGATAATTGCCATAATTGTTGGTATATTAATTGGACAATTTATGCCACTTTGGATTTGTAAGAATTTTTAAAAACTTTCAGTACATTCTTTGGCTCATTCCTATCATTCTTTATACCATTAATGATAGTTGGGTTTTGTTGTATCAGGAATAGCAAAACTTACAGAAGGTGCAGGAAAAACTTTTTAGGATTTACTGCTATTGTTTCTTATGTTTCAACAATAGTTGCAGGAACATTTTTCATATACAGTTGCAGCAAATCTATACCCTAAATTAGTTTCTGGAATTTCTCAAGGAATCAATTTTTGAAGGAAAAGATGTTGCCCCATATTTCACTATTCCTTTAAAACCACCTATAGATGTTACTGCTGCAATAATTTTTTTGCATTTATGATGGGGATTACAATTAGTATTATGAGAAGCCAAAAAGAAAGGTGAAACAACATTTAATTTATTTGCAGAATATGAAGAAATCATATCAAAAAAATATTAGCTGGATTTGTAATTCCACTATTACCTTTTCCATATATTAGGAATATTCAGTGAAATGGCATATTCTGGTATAGTATTTAAAGTTCTTGGTGTATTTGCAGCAATTTATCTATGTATATTTGCTATGCACTACATCTATATGCTTGTTATGTTTTCTATTGCTGGTGGAATATCAAAGAAAAATCCATTTACTCTTATTAAAAACCAAATACCAGCATATTTTACAGCAGTTGGAACTCAATCATCAGCTGCAACTATCCCAGTAAATATTCAATGTGGATTGAAAAAAATGGTACAAGCCCTGAAATAGTTGATTTCGTTGTTCCTTTATGTGCAACAATTCACTTATCAGGAAGTATGATAACTTTAACAAGTTGTATTATGGGAGTTCTATTATTGAATGGTATGCCACATTCATTTTCAATAATGTTCCCATTCTTATGTATGCTTGGAATAGCTATGGTCGCTGCACCAGGAGCACCTGGAGGAGCAGTTATGAGTGCTTTACCTTTCCTATTCTTAATAGGTATAGATGCACAAGGACCTTTAGGATCATTACTAATAGCTCTATATATTACTCAAGATAGTTTTGGAACTGCAATAAATGTTTCAGGAGACAATGCTATAGCTATCTATGTTGATGAGTTCTATAAGAAGTATATTAAAAAAGCAGCATAATAAATAGTATATAAATAGAGGAGCTGTTGCAAACTTAAAAATTTCAATTTAAAGTAAAAAAATAAGTGAGTTACATTATAACTTATCATTAGAAATTTTCTTTGAGTAAATAGGCAATAGTTTTATAAGATTATTGCGACGTCCATTATTGTTGAGAGAGCCTTTGTGGAGCTCTCGAAACACTAATGGCAGGCAAGTAATCGATATATAACTAAATTTTATTATAATCTCTCAAAGAAAATTTTCTAAATCTACTCAGTAACGAACTATTTTTTTACTTTTTGTGAATTTGCAACAGCTTCTTTTTATTTTTTTGAAAAGAAATATAATTTGCTATAATATAGTGAAGAAAGTTAGTAGTAAAAATAAAAGTAATATAGAAAGGATAAGTATATGGAAAAAGGATATGTTCAAATATATACAGGAAATGGAAAGGGAAAAAACAACTGCTGCTCTTGGACTTATTACAAGAGCTGTAGGGAAATAACTTTAAGATTTTTCTTCTGTCAATTTTTTTAAAAAGGAAGAGATTATGGAGAACTACATACATTAAAAAAATTTGAAACTGTTGTTCATGAAAGATACGGAAGAGGAGTATTCATAAGAAGTAAGGAGTTTGTTACTGATGAAGATAAAAAAACTTATGAGAGAAGGATATGAAAGTTTGAAAAAATGCACTTTTAAGTAAAAAAATATGATATAGTCATAGCGGATGAAATCTTAGGAACATTGAGATATGATCTAATTTCTGTAGATGAGATTAAATTTTTTTAATTGAAAAATAAACCTGAGACAACAGAACTTGTTTTAACTGGAAGAAATGCTCCAGAGGAACTTATTGAATTAGCAGATTTAGTGACTGAAATGAGAGAGGTAAAACACTATTTTTCAAAAAAAGGTGTTATGGCAAGAAAGGGAATAGAAAAAAATAAATAGATAAAAAACTCCTAAGTTTCTTTAGAAACTTAGGAGTTTTTTTCTTTATTTTAAAGTTTTTTTATCAAGAAATTTTTTTATCAAAAAGATTTTTATTTTTTTTATTGAAATATAAGAAAAAAATATAAAAAAATAAATTTTAAAAAAATTAAAAAAATTGTGTTGACAAAGTTTATGAAAAAAATGTTATTATAGACGATGTCAACGAGACAAGGACATTAGCAACAGAATAGAGAAAAGACAAAAAGCAACCATAAATTTGGTGTTAAATTAAAATAGCAAAAATGAGCTATTAAAAAGATTGAACGAAGAGTTTGATCCTGGCTCAGGATGAACGCTGACAGAATGCTTAACACATGCAAGTCTACTTGAACTTCGGTTTGGGTGGCGGACGGGTGAGTAACGCGTAAAGAACTTGCCTCACAGTTAGGGACAACATTTGGAAACGAATGCTAATACCTGATATTATGATTTTAGGGCATCCTAAGATTATGAAAGCTATATGCGCTGTGAGAGAGCTTTGCGTCCCATTAGCTAGTTGGAGAGGTAACGGCTCACCAAGGCGATGATGGGTAGCCGGCCTGAGAGGGTGAACGGCCACAAGGGGACTGAGACACGGCCCTTACTCCTACGGGAGGCAGCAGTGGGGAATATTGGACAATGGACCAAAAAGTCTGATCCAGCAATTCTGTGTGCACGATGACGTTTTTTTCGGAATGTAAAAGTGCTTTCAGTTGGGAAGAAAAAAATGACGGTACCAACAGAAGAAGTGACGGCTAAATACGTGCCAGCAGCCGCGGTAATACGTATGTCACAAGCGTTATCCGGATTTATTGGGCGTAAAGCGCGTCTAGGTGGTTATGTAAGTCTGATGTGAAAATGCAGGGGCTCAACTCTGTATTGCGTTGGAAACTGCATGACTAGAGTACTGGAGAGGTAAGCGGAACTACAAGTGTAGAGGTGAAATTCGTAGATATTTGTAGGAATGCCGATGGGGAAGCCAGCTTACTGGACAGATACTGACGCTAAAGCGCGAAAGCGTGGGTAGCAAACAGGATTAGATACCCTGGTAGTCCACGCCGTAAACGATGATTACTAGGTGTTGGGGGTCGAACCTCAGCGCCCAAGCTAACGCGATAAGTAATCCGCCTGGGGAGTACGTACGCAAGTATGAAACTCAAAGGAATTGACGGGGACCCGCACAAGCGGTGGAGCATGTGGTTTAATTCGACGCAACGCGAGGAACCTTACCAGCGTTTGACATCTTAGGAATGAGACAGAGATGTTTCAGTGTCCCTTCGGGGAAACCTAAAGACAGGTGGTGCATGGCTGTCGTCAGCTCGTGTCGTGAGATGTTGGGTTAAGTCCCGCAACGAGCGCAACCCCTTTCGTATGTTACCATCATTAAGTTGGGGACTCATGCGATACTGCCTGCGATGAGCAGGAGGAAGGTGGGGATGACGTCAAGTCATCATGCCCCTTATACGCTGGGCTACACACGTGCTACAATGGGTAGTACAGAGAGTCGCAAAGCCGCGAGGTGGAGCTAATCTCAGAAAACTATTCTTAGTTCGGATTGTACTCTGCAACTCGAGTACATGAAGTTGGAATCGCTAGTAATCGCGAATCAGCAATGTCGCGGTGAATACGTTCTCGGGTCTTGTACACACCGCCCGTCACACCACGAGAGTTGGTTGCACCTGAAGTAGCAGGCCTAACCGCAAGGAGGGATGCTCCGAGGGTGTGATTAGCGATTGGGGTGAAGTCGTAACAAGGTATCCGTACGGGAACGTGCGGATGGATCACCTCCTTTCTAAGGAGAATATGTCTTTCTCTATTCTATTGGTAATGTTCTTGTGTGGACTTATCAATAATGCGTTTGTAGCTCAGCTGGTTAGAGCACACGCCTGATAAGCGTGAGGTCGGTGGTTCAAGTCCACTCAAACGCACCATATGGGGATATAGCTCAGTTTGGGAGAGCGACGCACTTGCACTGCGTAGGTCAGCGGTTCGATCCCGCTTATCTCCACCATTAAATTATCTGAACATTGGAAACTATATAGTAGAACAAACAAGAAAAAAATTAACTCTAACAATTTCTTAGAGTTAGCTGTCAAAAAAAATAGGTTAAAATAATTAAGGGCACACAAAGGATGCCTAGGTAGTAAGAGCCGATGAAGGACGTGGTAAGCTGCGATAAGCCTAGATAAGTTGCAATCGAACGTAAGAGTCTAGGATTTCCGAATGGAGCAATCTATTAAGATGGAGTCTTAATACGAAAGAGGGAACCGCGTGAACTGAAACATCTAAGTAACGCGAGGAAAAGAAAGTAAAAACGATACCCAAAGTAGCGGCGAGCGAAATGGGTCAAGCCTAAACCTTAAATATGTCAAGGATACAGCCGTTGTATTTAGGGGGTTGAGGGACAGAGTAGTGAAGAACTGTAAGATATTCAATATAGTGTATTGATGAATTGGAATTGTCTGGAAAGGCGAACCGTAGAAGGTGAAAGTCCTGTACAAGTAAATCCTTACACATATAACTCTGCTCCCAAGTAACATGGAACACGAGGAATTCTGTGTGAATCTGTGAGGACCATATCTCATAAGGCTAAATACTCTTACTAACCGATAGCGCATAGTACCGTGAGGGAAAGGTGAAAAAGAACCCCTGGAGGGGAGTGAAATAGAACCTGAAATTGTGTGCTTACAAGCGGTCAGAGCCAGCAATGGTGATGGCGTGCCTTTTGGAGAATGATCCTGCGAGTTACGTTAAACGGCGAGGTTAAGTATAACGGAGCCGAAGGGAAACCAAGTCTTAATAGGGCGATTTAGTCGTTTGGCGTAGACGCGAAACCTGGTGATCTAAACCTGTCCAGGATGAAGCTGTGGTAAGACACAGTGGAGGTCCCTAACCCACCGCCGTTGAAAAGTTGGGGGATGAGGTAGGTTTAGGGGTGAAAAAGCCAATCGAACCAGGAGATAGCTCGTTCTCTCCGAAATGCATCTAGGTGCAGCCTTGAGTGTTCAATTATGGGGGTAGAGCACTGAATGATCTAGGGGGCGTATTGCTTACTGAAATCAATCAAACTCCGAATACCATAATTTAGAGCTCAGGAGTGAGACTATGGGAGTTAACTTCCATTGTCGAAAGGGAAACAACCCAGACCACCAGCTAAGGTCCCTAATTATAACTAAGTGGGAAAGGAGGTGGAGATTCACAAACAACTAGGAGGTTGGCTTAGAAGCAGCCATACCTTTAAAGAGTGCGTAATAGCTCACTAGTCGAGAGTCTCTGCGCCGACAATGTAACGGGGCTAAGTTATGAAACCGAAGCTGTGGAATCCGTAAGGATTGGTAGGAGAGCGTTCTGTAGGCCGTTGAAGGAGAAGGGTAACCGACTCTGGAGGTATCAGAAGTGAGAATGCAGGAATAAGTAGCGAGAAAGGGGGCGAGAATCCCTCTCGCCGGAAGACCAAGGTTTTCAGGGTAAAGCTTGTCTTCCCTGAGTAAGCCGGGACCTAAGCCCAGGCTATAATGCGTAGGCGAATGGAAAACAGATTAATATTTCTGTGCCAGTCATATATTGTGATGGAGGGACGCAGAAGGGTATGCGCGCGGACGAACGGAAGTGTCCGTAGAAGTATGTAGGATGACTTGATAGGAAAATCCATTGAGTTATATCTGAGGTATGATATACAGTCGTAAGATGAATGCGCAAATCCCACGCTGCCAAGAAAAAGCTTCTAACGTTAATATTTGACTGCCCGTACTGCAAACCGACACAGGTGGTCAGGATGAGAAATCTAAGGCGGACAGGCTAACTCTCGTTAAGGAACTCTGCAAAAATAACCTCGTAACTTCGGGAGAAGAGGAGCCCTTGAGGGTCAGTATCCACGCGATACAAAGCGCTCGAGGGTCGCAGTGAAGAGGCTCAAGCAACTGTTTAACAAAAACACAGGTCTATGCTAAGCTGGAAGGCGATGTATATGGGCTGACACCTGCCCAGTGCTGGAAGGTTAAGAGGAGGAGTGAGAGCTCGAATTGAAGCCCCAGTGAACGGCGGCCGTAACTATAACGGTCCTAAGGTAGCGAAATTCCTTGTCGGGTAAGTTCCGACCTGCACGAATGGTGTAATGATTTGAGCGCTGTCTTGACGGGAGGCCTGGTGAAATTGTATTACCGGTGAAGATACCGGTTACCTACAGTAGGACGGAAAGACCCCATGGAGCTTTACTGTAGCTTGGTATTGGGTTTTGGCATTGCATGTATAGGATAGTTGGGAGACTGAGATGATATGGCGCTAGCTGTATCGGAGTCATCGGTGGAATACCAACCATTCAATGCTGAAATTCTAATCTGTGGTTTGTAGCCACGGAGACAGTGCTAGGTGGGCAGTTTGACTGGGGCGGTCGCCTCCGAAAGAGTAACGGAGGCGTTCAAAGGTTCTCTCAGGTTGGATGGAAATCAACCATAGAGTGCAATGGCATAAGAGAGCTTGACTGCAAGACTGACGGGTCGAGCAGATGCGAAAGCAGGACATAGTGATCCGGCGATTCCGAATGGAAGGGTCGTCGCTCAACGGATAAAAGCTACCCTGGGGATAACAGGCTGATCCTACCCGAGAGTCCATATCGACGGTAGGGTTTGGCACCTCGATGTCGGCTCATCGCATCCTGGGGCTGGAGAAGGTCCCAAGGGTTGGGCTGTTCGCCCATTAAAGCGGTACGTGAGCTGGGTTCAGAACGTCGTGAGACAGTTCGGTCCCTATCCACTGTAGGCGTTAGAATATTGAGAAGACCTGTCCTTAGTACGAGAGGACCGGGATGGACAAACCTCTGATGTACCAGTTGTCACGCCAGTGGCACAGCTGGGTAGTCACGTTTGGAATAGATAACCGCTGAAAGCATCTAAGCGGGAAACTAACTTCAAGATAAGTATTCTTTAAGATACCTTCGAGCCTAGGAGGTTGATAGGTTGGGGGTGTAAGTGCAGCAATGCATTTAGCTGACCAATACTAATTATCGAAGTTTTAATCTAAGTTTGTTTTTACTATATAGTTTCAAGTGTTCAGACTTGCGCATAACAAGATTATGTGATACAATATATATGCTTGGTGAGTATAGCTATGGGGGTACACCTAGTTACATTCCGAACCTAGAAGTTAAGCCCATATACGCTGATGGTACTTGGCTGGAAGCGGCCTGGGAGAGTATGGATTTGCCAAGCAATTGTTGCTTCCTTAGCTCAGTCGGTAGAGCATGCGGCTGTTAACCGCAGCGTCAATGGTTCGAGTCCATTAGGAAGCGCCATTTTATGGATTCAACACACTATTTAGTGTGTTTTTTTATTTTATATGATAAAATTTAAAAAAAGATTTACTTTAATTAGGAGTGAGCTTTATGTTAAAAGATATAGAAAAAAATATAAATTTTTATCTCAATAAAGAAGTTTTAGTAAAAGTTGATAGAAAATTAGGAGAGAAACATCCAAACTTTGATTTTATATATCCAGTAAATTATGGTTATATTCCCAATACTTTAAGTGAAGATGGTGAAGAAATAGATGTTTATATTCTAGGAATTTTTTTATCCTGTTGATGAGTTTAAAAGGAATTTGTAAGGCTGTTATTTGTAGGTATGATGACAATGAAAATAAATTAATTGTAGTACCAAGAGATAAAAAAGTTATTCAGTAGAGCAAGTGGAAGCTTTAATAGAATTTCAAGAAAAAAATTTTTTTAAACATAAAATAATTATAGAATAAAAAGGGCTGCTGCAAAATTAAAATTACAATCCTAAAGTAAAAAATAGGCGAGTTACGAATGGAAAATTTACTCAGTAACGAACTATTTTTTTTACTTTTTATTATTTTTGCAATAGCCTCTTTAACTAATATAAAGTATTTCTATATTTTATCCAAAAATTATCAACTAGATAATGGTCTTTGCTGATATTATTTTTCTTCTAAAAAGTGTCTTCATAGTTTTTTTATGAATTCACCAGTTCCAATAATATAGTAGTGAGCATCATAGATGTCATCTAATTTTTTTCTTTTAATAAATCTATGTTTATTCTAGGTTGTATACCTGTGAATACAGGATTGTAGTTATAATTTTTTTAATATTATAGCTTCCTAATCTTTCATGATAAGTTGTTTTTAGCTAAAGTTCTATTAGAATAGAATAAGCTAACCTTACCTTGATAATCAATTTTTTTCAAGCTCCATAAGCATTGGTATGATTGGTGCAATACCCTATACCTGAAATCAAGAAAAACAATTTCTTTATCAGAGAAATTTAAAACCAAAGCTTCCTGTTGCTTTTAGTAACAGTTGCACTGTCTCCTTTTTTTCATAGCTAAACATCTTTGTTTAAATTCACTATCACTAGTTCTCATAACAAATCTTAATAAATCTTCATCAGGGTGAGAAGCTATAGATAAAGCTCTAGCAAAGTTTTTTTATCTTGAGGATCTTCCCCTACATTTAAAAAAATGTATATTGCCCTATTTTTAAATTCATAATCACTTGGTTTAGTGAAAATTAGTTCAATAGTATTTTTCTGCAACATCATTTCTTTCAACTAAATTTAAGTCATATATTTTTTTCATAATTCGCCTACCTTTAAAAATAATATTTTTTTGATTATAACATAAAAAAATTGAACTATAAAAAGAAAAAAATTTTTTGTAAATGATGTCTACTAATGATAATAACTTAAAAAAAGAACTATAGTTCATATAAAAGTAGGAAAAAGTAAAATATATTTTTTTATATAATAAAATTGAAAGATTTACTTTACTTTTTTTCGTTTTATATAATAAAAATTAATAAGTTGATAACACTATATATTGTGTTATTATTTTATTTTTACACAATATATGGAAATAATGAGTTTAAGGAGTGTTTAGAAATGATTAAAGTTTATGGTAAGGAAAACTGTAGTAAATGTACATCTTTAAAAGGGATATTAACAGACAGAAACATTGAATTTGAATACATTGAAGATGTAAAAACACTTATGATAGTTGCTAGTAAAGCAAGAATTATGAGTGCACCAGTAATAGAATACAACGACACAGTCTACTCAATGGAAGCCTTCTTAAAGGTGATCTAATGACTAATGAGAGAAGAAAGGTTATCAATAGAGATAACATAGTTGAAGATTTAAATATAGAGAAAATAAGAGAAAAACTTTTAAGAGCCTGTGATGGTTTAGAAGTAAATATGGTTGAGTTAGAAAGTAATATAGATTCAATCTATGAAGAAAATATCACAACTCAAAAAGATACAAGCCTCTTTAATAAATACAGCTGTTACTATGACAAGCTTTGAAGAAAGTGACTGGGCTTATGTAGCAGGAAGATTACTGATGATGGAAGCTGAAAGAGAAGTTTACCATTCAAGAAAGTTTTCTTATGGAGATTTTGCTAAGACTATAAAGCATATGGTTGAATTAGGATTGTATGATGAAAGACTACTTACATATACAGAAGAAGAATTAAATCAAATATCTCAACTGATAGATTTAAGTAGAGATATGGTTTACGACTATGCTGGAGCAAATATGCTTGTCAACAGATATCTTATCAAACATGATGGGAAAACTTATGAACTACCTCAAGAAACATTTATGACTATATCTATGATGTTGGCATTAAATGAAAAAAAGAAGGGAGAAACAAGAGTAAATATAGTAAAAAGAATTCTATAATGCTCTATCACTTAGAAAAATTATCACTAGCAACACCAATACTTGCTAATCTTAGAATACCTAATGGAAACTTATCATCTTGCTTTATAACTGCAATAGATGATAATATAGAATCTATTTTCTATAATATAGACTCAATAGCAAGAATTAGTAAAAATGGTGGAGGAGTAGGTGTAAATGTTTCAAGAATAAGAGCAAAAGGTTCTATGGTAAATGGTTATTACAATGCAAGTGGTGGAGTTGTACCTTGGATCAGAATAGTAAATGATACAGCAGTTGCAGTAAATCAACAAGGTAGAAGAGCAGGAGCTGTTACAGTAGCTTTAGATACTTGGCATTTAGATATAGAAACTTTCTTAGAACTTCAAACTGAAAATGGAGATCAAAGAGGAAAGGCTTATGATATCTATCCACAAGTTGTATGTTCTAACTTATTTATGAAAAGAGTAAAAAATAATGAGTCTTGGACTCTATTTGATCCATATGAAATAAGAAAAAAATATGGAGTTGAGCTTTGTGAGCTTTATGGCTATGAATTCGAGAATCTATATGAGAAGCTAGAGAAAGATAATGACATTAAGTTAAAGAGAGTTTTAAGTGCTAAGGAACTGTTTAAAAAGCATAATGAAAAACTCAATTGGAAACTGGAATGCCATATATCTTCTTTAAAGATAGAGCAAACGAAGTAAACCACAATTCTCATATGGGAATGATAGGTAACGGAAATCTATGTATGGAAAGTTTTCTCAAACTTCAAACCAACTATAAATTTTTGTTGAGGAAGAAGATGGAAACACATCTATAAGAAGAAGTGAAATGGGAGAAATTCATACTTGTAACTTAATTTCTCTTAACTTAGCTGAACTTACTTCTGATGAATTAGAAAAAAACATGTTGCTTTTAGCAGTGAGAGCTTTTAGACAATACTATAGATTTAACTGTTACACCATTAAAAGAATCAAATAAACATAACTTAATGTATAGAACAATAGGAGTAGGGGCAATGGGACTTGCTGACTACTTGGCAAGAGAATATATGATCTATGAAGAGTCAATCAATGAGATAAATGAATTATTTGAAAGAATAGCACTTTATTCAATAAAAGCCTCTGCATTATTGGCAAAAGATAGAGGGAGCATACAAGGCTTTTAAAGGTTCTAAATGGGATCAAGCTATATTCTTTGGAAAGAAAAGAGAATGGTATGAAGCTAATTCTAAATTTAAAGATGAATGGAATGAAGCCTTTTATTTAGTAGAAGCTAATGGACTAAGAAATGGAGAGCTAACAGCAATAGCACCGAATACATCAACATCATTATTGATGGGATCAACTGCTTCTGTAACTCCAACATTCTCAAGGTTCTTCATTGAAAAAAATCAAAGAGGAGCTATACCAAGAACAGTTAAACATTTAAAAAGATAGAGTTTGGTTCTATCCAGAATTTAAAAAAATGTAAATCCTATCAGTTATGTAAAAAAATAATGGCAAAAGATAGGTTCGTGGACAACACAAGGAGTATCTATGGAAATGGTCTTTGACTTAAACAAAGATATTAAAGCCAAAAGATATTTATGACACTTTAATAACAGCTTGGGAAGAAGGATGTAAGAGTGTCTACTATATAAGAACTATTCAAAAGAATACAAATAATATTTCAGAAAAAGAGGAGTGTGAAAGCTGTAGTGGATAGAAAGAAATTATTTAATCCAGAAGGTGATGATACATTAAATGCAAGAAAAAAATAATAAAGGGAAATTCAACTAACCTTTTTAACTTTGAATAATGTTAGATATCAATGGGCCAATCAATTGTATAGAACTATGATGGCGAATTTCTGGATACCAGAAAAAGGTTGATTTAACTCAGGATAAAAAAACGATTATGAAAAATTTAACTTTACCTGAAAGAGAAGCCTATGATGGAATATTGTCATTCTTAATTTTCTTAGACAGTATACAAACGAATAATATTCCTAATATTTCAGACCATGTAACTGCACCAGAAGTTAAATATGTTACTGGCTATACAAACTTTCCAAGAAGCTATACATTCTCAATCTTATCAATATATAATTGAGTCTATACTTCCAAAAACAAAGTAGAGATTTAATTTATGATAAATGGAGAGATGATAAGGTATTATTTGAAAGAAATAGTTTTATTGCAAAAGATATATCAAGATTTCATAGATGAGCAATCAGATGAAAAATTTTTGCTAAGGTTATAATAGCAAACTACTTACTTGAATCATTATATTTCTATAATGGATTTAACTTTTTCTATCTTCTAGCAAGTAGAAATAAGATGGTAGGAACTTCTGATATTATAAGACTTATCAATAGAGATGAACTATCACATGTTGTTCTTTTTCAGAAGTATAGTTAAGGAAATCAAAAAAATGATTATCCTGAATTTCTTTCTCAGCTGAAAACAATCTATTCTATGTTTAAAAACAGCTGTTGAACAAGAGATTAACTGGACAGAACATATAATTGGAAATAGAGTATTGGGTATAACTTCTCAAACAACAGAAGCTTATACAAAATGGCTAGCTAATGAAAGATTAAAAATCATTAGGTTTAGAACCTCTATATTCTGGTTTCAATAAAAAAATCCATACAAACACTTAGAAAGATTTGCTGATACTGAAGGAGAAGGAAATGTTAAATCTAACTTCTTTGAAGGAACAGTTACTAGTTACAATATGAGTTCTTCTATTGATGGTTGGGAAGATTTCTAAGAATCGGAACTTAATATTCATACTATTAAAGATTATATGTTATAATTAATTAGCGAAAGAAGTAAAAAAATTTAAAAGAAAAAGCAAAAATAGCACTTACTGGAATAGGTGCTATTTTTATTTTCTATAAAGTTTGTTTTTATTCTGTAGTCTAATTCTAAAAAGTCAATAAATCTAGCTTGCCTATGGATTTCTTTTTCCATTATAAAAATAGTATAACTACTGGTGCTGTATATAGGTTTAATTGACCTACTGCCTCTGACATTTCATCAGCTTGGATATAGTAAGCAAGATAATTATTTTTTTATTTGTTATTTCTTTTAACCTTTGGAAAATCTGCCTCACAAACTGAACAACCTTCACTTTTTATATATAATAAAAAAATTTCTCTTCATTTTTTTATTTTTTTCTAATAAATCATTATAAGTTTTAATTTTTCCATAATAAGTTCAAACTCCTTTTTATTAAATGTGTAGAACACTCGTGGCTCTAGCACTCGTTAGGGTGTTAGTCGTGAGTAGTTCACTTTTATTGCTCTAGTCATAATAAATGTAGGGAATATTCATCTCATGAAGTCTTCCTTCTCCACCAGTATCATCTTCAATATTTGTTAAGATAAAACCTGCTTTTAATTGTCCACCAAGTTGTTCACTTAGGTTATGTGAAAATTGGTAACCACAGTCCATAAGAATTCTCTATGTTCTTCATTTTTTTAAAAGGATTAAATGGTATAGAAAAACTACTTTTTCAAAGTTTTCATCTAATATATAATTGATAATTGTATCCAGTCCACAAAGTAAAAATTCCACCTAATATTCTATAACATTCTTTAAAAACAGGTTCTACACTTTCAATATAACAATTACTTACTGGATGAAAAATTATATCAAAACTTTCATTTTCAAAAAGGTAAGGCTTTTTGTCATATCAGCTTTTACAATATCTACTTTATATTTTTCTCTTTCAGCAACCATTTTTTTCAGATGCTAATTGTTCATCTGAATAATCAAGCACAGTACACTCAGCACCTAGGGCAGTGAATATAGGGATTTGTTGTCCTCCACCAGAAGCAAGTCCTAATAATTTTTCCCTTTAAAATCTCCAAACCATTCATGAGGAACAAATTTTTCCTGGGGTAAGTTTTACATCCCAATCTCCATTTAAAGCCTTGATATAATCTTCATGGCTTATAGCTCTTCCCCATTCCCAATCTTCTCTTTAATCCATCTGTTTATTGTTGCAACATTAATATCTTGGTAAGCTCATTTTTATTTTCCTCCTCTTACAACAAAGTTATTATAATTCAATCCAAAATCTTTTTCTTATTTTTCACCATCAATATTTCTAATATCTTCCAATTTAGCATTGGCAGATAAAAATAACTTTCTCACTGGCAATATTATCTTCATCACAAGTGATAAGCACTCTTTTTATTTTTTTAACTCTTTACATTTCTCTAAAGCAAGTTTTAACATTTGTTTGGCATATCCTTTATTTCTTTCAGTTTTTCTAACACCATATCCAATATGTCCACCAGCCTGAGTTAGATATTCATTTAAGTAATGTCTAATATCTATCATTCCTACAATATAATTATCTTTTTTCTCTTACTGCTAAATATGTTGATGAAGGAACAAGTCCTTTAGGAACAGTGTCTTCACAACTTCTCTTTTTAATTCTTCAAACCAAATTTCAATAGAAGAAAATCTATCTAAACCAGCTGAACCATTTATAATAGGGACTTTCTGCTAAGGATTCTTCCTTGTATTTAATAATTTCATCTGCATAAGATAAGTCAGGTTTTTACTAAAATAATTTTTATCCATGAACAACCTCCTTTTATTTCTGTATATTTGAATAATATCATAAATTGTGAAAATAAATTTGTTTAAAAAAATATGTTTTAAAAATATATAATCTTTTATAAAAAGATTTTTAAAACGATAAAAAAATACAAAAAAATAAAAATATAAATATTTATAATATAAATACAAGAAACAAAAACTATAAAAATTTTTATTATTTAAGGAGATGATTTGATATGGAAAATCAAGGTAATGTAAAACAACCATCTTTATGGTTATGTCTAAGTATTGTTCTATTTTTAATTGTATCTTTTTGTTACAGTTGTTAATAAAAGGAGAACCTGATGTACATATGACACTATTTTTTTGCATCAGTTTTTGCATCAGCCATGCTTATTATTTTTCAATAAAACCAAATTTGATTTGATAGAAGAAGGAATTATACATGGTTGCAAAAATTGCAACAATATCTATGATGATACTTATGTTCATTGAGTTATGATTCCAGCTTGGATAGTCGCAGGAACTATTCCTACTTTTAATCTATTACGGATTAAAATTAATATCTCCATCAATTTTCCTAGTAACAGCAACTCTAACTTGTGCAATAGCTACACTATGTACAGGTACTTCATGGGGAACTGCTCGCAACATTTGGTGTTGCTCTCATGGGAATTGGTGGCGGACTAGGAATTTCTCCTGGAATGACTGTGCTTTGCTGTAATATGTGGAGCAATTTTTGGTGATAAAATGTCTCCAATATCTGACACTGTAAATCTTTCAGCTGGGACTTGTGAAGTAAAATATATTTGATAATATAAAAAGTGTGGCAACAGCAACAATACCAGGATTTATTTTAACTATCATAGTGTTTATTTTTAGATTTAAAATTTAATTCAGGTGAAATTCACAGTCAAGCAGTAGATAGTATGTTAACCATTTTATCAAATAATTTTAATTTAACTCCTATTCATGCTTTAATTAGTTTAGCTCCTATGATTTTTAGTCCTAATTTTGGCATTAAAAAGTAAATGCCTTAGCGACAATCGTTATTTCAGCAATAGTTGCTATGTTTATAGCAATTTTATTACAAAAAAATATTCATTAATAGATATGATGAGTTACATGAACTATGGTTTTAAAAATTGATACTGGAAATTTTGATGTAGATAAACTATTGAATCGTGGTGGACTGCAATCAATGATGTGGACAGTATCAATAGGATATTTAGGTTTATCTTATGGAGGAATATTAGAAAAACAGGTGTATTAAATACTTTATTAAATAGTATGCAAACTATTACAAAAAAATAGTAGAAATTTAATTTTATCACATATAGTAACAGGTTTTTAACTATAATGTTGTCTGCAAGCCCTTATGTTTCTATTTTTAATTCCAGGAAGAATGTTTATTAAAAGGTTATGAAAAATTGGGTATTAAAAAAATCAGTGGCTTCAAGAACTTGTGAACATTCAGGAATATGCTTAGATCCTTATTGCCTCTGGTCATTAGGGAGCTGTTTACTTCTCAGGAGTTTTAGGAGTAAAAACAATGGATTATGCTATTTATTGTGTTCTATTATATGTTGTTCCATTAATTCTTTGCTTTTTATGCTATAACTGGAATATTTGTTTGGAAAAGAAAATTCTAAGAAAGGAGTGAATGATTAATGTTAGATAAATTATTTATAAATGGTGAAATTTACTCAATGAAAAGAAGGAGAAAAATTTCAATCTTGGGTGTAAAAAGATGGAAAAATATTTTTTAGGAACAAATGATGAAGCAAAAATGTTAGTTCAAAAGAGCTTATAGACTTAAAAAGGAAAAATGATGATTCCTGGAATGGCTGATGCACATTTACATTTATATGCTTACTGTCAAAATTTGACATTTGTAGACTTATCAAAAGTTCACAATATAAATGAAATGATAAATTTAATGAAAAGAAAAAGTAAAAAAATGTTAAAAAGGTGATTGGGTTAAAGGTGTAAAATTTTTGATCAAAGTAAATGGAAAGAAAAATAGATTTCCAACTTTGGAAGAAATGGATTCAATTAGTAAAGATAATCCAGTTATTATAAAAAGATGTTGTCTTCATGCTGTTGTTGCTAATTCAAAAGCATTAAAAAATGGCAGGAATTGGGAAAAAATTATCAAGCTGGTAGTGGTGGAATTGTTGAATTAGATAAAGATAGTATGCCTAATGGTATTTTTAAGAGAACAAAGTACAAAAGTCTTTTGATGATATTTTACCTGATCCTTTTAAAAAGATGTTGAAGTACAAAAAAAGAATAATGCAAGATGTTTTTAAATGATATGTCTAGTAAAGGAATTACAACAATTCATACTTATGCAGAAAAAATATGGCAATATAATGAAGATATAAGTATTTATAAAAACTTTTGAAAAAAGAAGGAAAATTACCTCTTAGAGTGACTGTTTGTATTGATGAATTATTTGAACCTGAAATTTTAACAGAAGAAAAAATTAAATAATCCTAATAGAAAAAGTTCAACTAGGAGCATATAAAATATTTTTCAGATGGTTCAATGGGTTCAAGATCACTGCACTAAAAAGTCCATATAGTGATGATCCAGAAAAATAGTGGTTTTTATGCTATTTACACAAGAAGAATTAAATAATAAAATATTAACAGGTTATGAACATGGATTACAACCAGCAATACATGCAATTGGAGATAGAGCATTAGATATGACTTTATCTGCTATTGAATATACGTTAAAAATAACAAAAAGAAAAAGGTATGACTGATGAAGAACAAAAGAACAGATTACCTTTTTAGAATAATACATGTTCAAATGATAGATGACGATTTACTAGAAAGAATGAAAAAGTTACCTTTAGTTTTTAGATATACAACCTATATTTTTTTATGTACAGATTTACACTGGATAGAAGATAGAATTGGAAAAGAAAGATTAAAAGGTTCATTTGCTCTAAAAACTATGGAAAAAGCTGGTTTAATACAAACTGGTGGTTCTGATTGTCCTGTTGAAACTTATGAACCCTAAAAGGTATATATGCAGACTGTAACTAGACAAGATATGGAAGGATACCCAATGGAAGGGATTTTTACCAGAAGAAAGATTAAGTGTATATGAAGCATTATGTATGTATACTAAAAATGTTCCTTATGCAACTGGTCAAGAAAGTGTATTGGGAACATTAGAAATTGGAAAGTTTGCTGATTTAACTGTATTAGAAAGAAACTTATTTAAAATTGATGAAAAAGATATAAAAGATGTAAAAGTTGAGCAAACTTATGTAGCTGGAAATTGTGTTTTTATGATAAAATAGAAATAGAAACTTTTCTGGAGGAATAAAATGTATGCAGATATAATCATAAAAATGCAAAATGTATAACTGTAAATGATAAAAAAGTCTTTTGAATGGTTAGCTATAAAAAGATGAAAAATAATTGCTATTGATAATGGTGAAAAATATAATTCTCTTATAAATAAAACTACAATTATTTTTAGATGCAAAAGGAAAAAGTGTTTTTACCAGGATTTATAGACAGTCATTTTCACCTTGTGCAAACTGCAATGAATGAAGAAGGAGTAAAACTTCATAATGTTAGTTCGTTTGAAGAAATAGGTGAAAAATAGCTAATTTAAAATCAAAAGAAAGTATTTTTGGAGTTAGACTAGAAAAAGAAAATCTGCAAGATTCCCAGATAGAAAAAGTTTTAGATAAATTTTCAGATGACACTCAATTTGGATAAATAACTTAGATTACCAAGTCAGTATTTTGAATACCTATGGACTTTTTATACTATAAAAATTCCTTTCCGTATAGATGGGATAGAATTGGATGAAAAAGGAGCTCCAACAGGTATATTTAGAGGAAAAAGCAAATGCAACATTGAGAACAAATATATTAAAATAGTTATTCAAAATAAAAATAGAGAAGAAAACATTAGAAAACTCATACCAAAACTATTTGAAGTAGGGATAACAACTGTAAATGCTATGGAAGGTGGCTATATGTATAGTGATAAAGATGCAAACTTTATATATGAACATATAGCTGACTTTCCAATAGATATTGTTTTATTTTTATCAATGTCTTGATTTAAATAAAGTAAGAGATTAAAAAGAATTGGGGGAGTCTTTATATAGATGGTACAATGGGAGCAAGAACAGCAGCATTAACTTTTTGAATATAATGATAAAAAGGGAGAAATGGGACGCTTAATCTTCTCACAAAAAGAACTTAATGAGTTTGTAGAAGAATGCTATATAAATAAATTACAACTTTCTTTTATATACTATTGGAGATAGAGCCATAGAAACTGCTTTAAATGCACATGAATATGCATTAGAAAAACTGGAATAAAAAGGTTTAAGACATAGAATGGAACATAGTTGAACTTGCTAGTCTTTCGCAAATAAAAAAGAGCATTAGGAATAATATTTTCTATGAACCCAACTTATGAAAGATACTGGGGAGGTTCTAATAAAATGTACTCACAAAGATTAGGGAAAAATATGTAGAAACAAATAAATTCCGTGAAATTATAGATGTTGGTTTAACTTTTATGTGGAGGTTCTGATAGTGATGTTTGTGACTATAATCCCTTTGTAGGAATTCACTCAGCTGTCAATCATCCTGTAAAAACATAGAATAAGTTTGTATGAAGCTATAAAAATGTATACAATAAATGGAGCCTATGCCATTTTTGAAGAGAATAACAAAGGAAGTTTAGAAATTGGGAAATTAGCTGATATTATAATTTTGGATACAGATATTTTTTTAAAATAGACACAGAAAAACATAGATAAAGTAAAAAGTTTTTATGTACAATAAAAATCTGGAAAAAATTCTTTTATAATGTAATCTGATGGGAGTTAATATGCTAAATATAAATTTTCTTGGAAAGGTAAAAATAGAATATAATGGTGTAGACATAACAGATAAGTTTGGGGCAAAAACAAAAGCACTTTTTAAGTATATTAATACTGAATAAAGATAAAGCCATTAAAATAGAGAAAAATTATTTTATATCTTTGGCCAGATAGTACAGAAGATTCTGGAAAAATTTAATCTTCGTTTTTAATTTATGGCAATTGAGGAATATAATAGGTTCAGATGAAAGAGGGAATAAATTTTTTATACTGGAAGAAGTCATTGTGGAATAAATGAAAATTATAACTACAACTGTGATGTTATAGATATAAAGGCATTTAACTTAAAAAGAAAAATGTATCTATAAAAACTAGAAGAATTAAGAAAAATTTAGTGGTGAATTTTTGAAGGTTTTCTATTTTAAAAACTGTAATGATTTTAATGAAAATATAATTTTAGAAAGAAGCTATTTTGAGGAACAGAAAATAAAAATCTTATTAAAATTAGTTTCTTTTTATATGAAATAGAACAAAATTTTGAAAAATGTAATGAAATTCTAAGAGAATTAATAAATATAGAACCTTATGATGAAGAAATTGCTTTAAGAATATTAGAAATCTATGAAAAATGGAAAAAGAAGTTCAGCTATATTATTTTTATAATGATTTTAAGAAAAATTTATGACATTTTTAGGGATATCTCCTTCTGAAGAACTGGATATTTAGAAATAAAATCCAAAAATATATCAAAAGAAAAATTGATAATAGTAAAATAATAAATACTAATAAGAGTGAGCTACTATTAGAAACCCATTGTATAGGGAAAAATAAAATACTATTGGGTAAAATAACCTTTTTAGATAAAATTTTAGAAAAAGTAAATATAAACAAGTATCTGAATGAAAAATGAAATCAAAGATTTAAGTTATATAAATATTAAGCTTTTTACTGATACATTGATATCAAATCCTCCTGATATTAGAATTATAAATATTCTATTAAAATTATTAGAAAAATTAATAGCCGAATATAACTTAGTAGTAGAAATTATCCAGATAGAGAAGATAGATTACATTTCTAAAAATATTTTTAGAAGAATTAAAAAGGAGAAAAATTTATTTTAATTAAAAGAATAAGCTAGAAATTTTAGTTTATTCTTTTTATTTATAAAAATCCCACAGAGTTTTCTGTGGGATAAATATTGTATATACTTTTGGTAATTAACGTTTTGAGAATTGTGGGCTTCTTCTTGCTTTTTTCTTTCCGTATTTCTTTCTTTCAACCATTCTTGAGTCTCTAGTTAAGAATCCAGCTTCTCTTAAAGCAGCCTTTAAACTATCATCAGCAAGTACTAAAGCTCTTGCAACACCGTGTCTGATAGCTCCAGCTTGTCCAGAGTTACCTCCACCAACTACATTTACTTTAACTGCATATTTGTCTAAAGTTTCTGTTAATGCTAAAGGTTGTTCAACAATTCTAGAAAGGATTGCTCTTCCACCGAAATATTCGTCCATACCTTTACCGTTTATTTCTACTCCTTGTCCACCAGGAATTAATCTTACTCTTGCTACTGAAGTTTTTCTTCTTCCAGTTCCTAAAAATTGAGTTATTTTTTCTGCCACTGTTCTACCCCCTTATTATAATTCTACCTTGTTTGGTTTTTGTGCAGTATGAGAATGTTCTGTTCCTACAAATACTCTAAGTCTTGTTAGTTGTTGTCTTCCTAATTTGTTTTTTGGAAGCATTCTCTTAACAGCTAGCATTAAAAGTTCTTCAGGTTTTTTAGCTAAGATTTCTCCTAGTTTTCTTGCTCTTATTCCTCCAGGGAATCCAGAGTGATTGTAGTAAACTTTGTCATTTAATTTTTTACCAGTTACAACTAGTTTTTCAACATTAGTAACTACAACATAGTCTCCACCATCTATATGTGGTGTAAATGTTATTTTTTTCTTTACCCATTAATTTTTTTAGCAATTTCAACTGCTAATCTTCCTAAAATTTGTCCTTCTGCATCATAATGGTGCCACTCTCTGACAACATCTTCTTTTCTTTGCATAAAAGTATATTTTTTCACTTTTAAATCCTCCTAATATGGTTATATTTTTTTTAATATAACGCAACGGTCCTTTGTGGGAAAGGCTTACATCTGATTATTATAGTCTTTTTAGATTATGTCAATATATTTGTTTAATTTCATGGTCTTTATTAAAAATATTTTCAGCTATAAGGTTTCCAGCCTTATCGTAAACTTTTACAGATCTACCATTTTTACTTCTATCTTCCACTTGCATAAGTTGTCCATTTTCATAATATATCTTACTATTTACAGTTCCATCTATGCTAGGTGAAAGTTCAAGTAAAATTTTTCCACTTGGATAATACATAACAGCAGTTGTACCTTTTAGCTGAATAGATGGTTTTCCACTCTTGTATTCAGCTTGAATAGTATCAGAAGTTAAAAGATAAAGAGCAGTTTTTACTAAATTTTCTTTTGAGAACATATCTAAAAGAGATTTTTTAGCAGGTTCACCATTTATTTTTGATGCCTTCATCTGAATTAGAGAAAACTTCTTTTTCCATTTTTCATGATATACAGCTATATCTGTTTTATCCATAGTGAATAATTTTTTTCCACTTGAATAGAAAAATAGTCATTTTTTTACCTTCAATTTGAGATAATAAATCTCCATTTTCATAATATTTTTTTCCTGAAATTAATTTTTCCTTGAGTGTAATTTAACTCAGAAATAGTTTTTCCATTTTCATAGTAAGTAGTTTCAGTACCTTCAACCTTATTATTCACTATATTAATTTTTTTCCATATAGTTTTCCACTTGGATAGTATCTTTCTTGAAGTCCATCAGCTAAACCTTCTTTAAAGTTTCCTTTTTATGATAACACCATTTTTCTTTGTATTCTTGTTTTCCATTAGCAAGAACATTGTCTACATACAAAGCTACCATTTTTTTCTTTCATAGTTTTTTTACTTGTACTTACATTTGTAGTTTTTACTTCTTTAACTTCGCCTCCTGAGTTACCACCAATATTATCTAGGTTGACACAGGCAGTAAAAATTAATGCTAATAATATAATTCCTTTTTTTCATATAAATCCTCCTAAAGATAAAAAAAGAGATTAAAAAGTTAAGAAACTTTTAATCCCCTTATTTAATTTCTTAATCTAATTTTTTTATATCTGTAACTAAATCAAAACCACCAACGATTTTATCTCCTTCTTCGTTGTAAATAGTTTCTGAGTCCCCATCTATTTCATATAATGGTTTACCATCTCTATAATTTAGAATGCTTCCACCTTCTTTTTCCTTTCCATAAATGTATTTCCATTTTTTTAAAAGAAAAACTCAGTTTCTCCTGTATTTTTCATTTACTTTTTAGTAAAGGTTCTCCTGTTGAGTATAAATAATTTATAATCTCACCATTAGCATCTATCTTAGCAATAACTTTTCATTTCCTTTTACAAGTTCAAATGTCCCATCATCTAATTTTTTTAGAGTTGCACCAATATCTGTTAGATCATCATCTCTCAATTTAGAAACTACTTCATTATTTTTCATTATATAGAGTTGTTTCATCAGAGTTACTAATCATTAAAAGGATTTCCATTTTCATGATAATAAATAGATTCTTCTTTTTCAGCATCATAACTTAAGATTAGACTTCCATCATCATAATAAAGTTTTTATGTCATCGTTTTTCTGTAAAATTTCCTAGTAAATTACCATTCTTATAGAATAATTCTTTAGCGATGTCATCTCACCATTTACAAAAAGTTTCTTTTTGCCATGATGCTACCATCTTCATAATATTCTTCAAATAATCCATCAGGCAAACCATTTACAAAAATTTCCCTTTACTTTGTATTTACCTGTTTTAAATTCAAATGTTCCAGTAGCTTCTTTTCCATCAGCATCATACATAAGTCCATCTTTTAATTCATATTTTACTCCACCACAGGCAGATAAAAAGCATTGCAAAAAAATTAATAATAGTGCTGATAATATTTTTTTCATAAAAAAACCTCCAGTTTATTTTTAATTTTAATTATATCACAGTATTACAAAAAAATTAATTTAATCTATTTTTTTAATATCTGTAATTTCATCAAAAGTTACTCATGATTTGATTTTCCTTCTCTATCAAAAGAACTTCCATTCTCCATTGTTTTAGATTCATATAGAAATATCTTTCCATCTTTTATAGTAAACAATCTACTGTTTACTCCATCTACTTTAAAGAAAGTTTGTCCCATTTTTTTAAAGAAGATTTCAGTGTCTCCAGATACAGAACTAGATGTCATTAACTTTTTCTCCAGTTGAGTATAAATAAGTTAAAAGTTTCTCCCTTTAGCATCTATTTTAGCTATGATTTTATTATCTTTTAGAATTTCAAATGTTCCATCTTCTAATTCTTTTAAAAGTTGTTCCAGTATCTATTGATTCACCATTTTCTACTTCAAATAATACTTTCATTATTTTCATTATATAGAGTTGATTTAGTTCCAGTCATAACAAATAAAGGATTTCCATTTTTCATGGTAGCTTGAACTTTCTCCCTGTTTGAAAGATTAAAACTCATAACTAATTGTCCATCATCATAGAAAAATATCCATTCTTTTATCTTTTTAAATAAGTGAGACATCAATTTTCCATTTCTATAGTATATTCATCTTTTAAATGCATACCATTTGAAAAAAGTTTCTTTATCATAATACTTCCATTTAGGATAATATATCTTCAAAGTAGTCCATCAGCTAAACCATTTACAAATTTTCCTTTAGTTCTAAAACCATTTCAAATTTGTAAATTCAAAAAGTTCCACTTGCTTCTTTTCCATCCTCATACATAATTCCATCTTTGAATTCATATTTTTGCTTTCCCACAAGCAGATAAAGGTATTAGAAAGACTAATAAAAGTGCTAATAGTATTTTTTTCATAAAATCCTCCAGTTTATTTTTTTAATTTTAATTATACCATAGTATTTAGAGTTTTAAATTAATCTATTTTTATAAAATGTCTAGAAATAAAAAAAGGATTAAAAAGTATTTCAACTTTTTAACCCCTTATTTAATTTTTAATTTAATTTTTTTAACATCTGTAATATTGTCAAAGTTACTTATAATTTGTTTTCCTTCTCTATCAAAGAATTTCCATTCTCCTCCGTTAGACTCATATAAAGGAACACCATCTTTATAGTTAAATCTAGAGCTTACTCCATCTCCTTTGAAGAAAAGTTTGTCCATTTTTAAAGAAAATTTCAGTATTCTCAGATGCAGTATTAGATACCATTAAAAATTTCACCAGTTGAATATAGATAAGTTAAAATTTGCCCATTAGCATCTATCTTAGCTATTACTTTACCATCTTTCACAAGTTCAAATGAACCATCTTCTAGTTTATTCAAAGTTGCTCCAGTTTCTACAGATTCTCCATTTTCTATTTTGAATAAAACTTCATTATTTTCATTATATAAAGTTGATGTAGTTCCACCTATAACCAATAAAGGATTTCCATTTTCATGGTAAGTTATAGTTTCTCCTGTTTGAGGATTAGAAGCCATAACTAATTGTCCATCATCATAGAAAAGCTTTAAACCTTTTTCGTTTGAAAAGTCAGCCATTAATTGCCCGTTTTTGTAGTATATCTCATCTTTTAAATAGTTACCATTTGAAAAAAAGTATCTTTTACCATAATGCTTCCATCAGAATAATATCTTTCAAATAATCCATCAGCTAAACCATTTACAAATGTTCCTTTTGCTTTTAAAACCATTTAATTTAAATTCAAAAGTTCCACTAGCTTCTTTTTCCATCGGCATATAAAAATTCCCATCTTTAAATTCATATTTTTATTCCACCACAGGCAGATAATAACATTGCAAAAAGTAATAACAGTGCTGACAATATTTTTTTCATTATAAACCCTCCATTTTTAAAATTTTTAATTAATATATAAATCTTTCAATAAAAATCCATATAATTATATCATATTATTTAAAAAAATATTAATAAAAAAATATTGTAAAAATTTTTTTCATAAAACTTCTTTAGTTTATTTTTGAATTTTTATATTTATAAAAAGTTTGTCCTTTTTAAAAAGTGAAAGTAGTTTATTTGACTTTCCTTATTCCAATAACTTTTCAAGATCATTAGATATTTCTTCTCCATCTCTATTAAAGAAAATCTCTGTAATTTTATTTGTTTTTATATAATGGTTTTTCCATCTTTATAGTTTATTCTGAAGTTATTAGCATCTGCTTCAACAAAAACAGTTCCATTTTTAAAGAAAAATTTCTAATAATTCATTGTTATCATTGAGTCTCATTAATGGCTCTCCTGTTGAATATAGGAAGGTTACTATTGTACCACTAGCATCAAGTGTAGCTATAACTTTATTATTTTTTTACAAGTTGATATGAACCATCTTTTTAATTCTTTTAAGTCTCCTTGATTATCTAGTGATTCATCACTATTCAATTTAAATAGAATTTCATTATTCTCATTATATAAAGTTGATATATTACCATTAGAAACCACTAGTGGCTTTCCATTTTCATGGTAAATTATATAACTACCTGTTTTGATGTTACGACTCAAAACTAAAACTACCATCTTCATAGAAAAGTTTTAAACTATCATCTTTTTAGAGGCCTTTCAGAAGTAATTTACCACTTTTTGTAGTACATTTCTTCTGTCATCCTTACACCTGCTACAAAAGTATTCTTTAACATAATACTTCCATCAGGATAATATCTCTCAAATATTCCATCAGGGTAAACCATTTACAAAGTTTCCTTTTTGCTTTATTTTTTTCTGATATAAGCTCAAATGTTCCTGTAACTTTTTACCATCACTGTATAAAAACTCCACCTTTGACTTCATATTTTTCTTTTAGCAGAAATAGAAATAGACAATAAAAGTAATAATAAAAAGTACTAATAAAAATTTTTTTCATAAACATCTCCTTAAATTAATCTATTTTTTTAATATCTTCAACTTTGTAAGAATTCATAAGAATTTCGTCACCATTTTTCATTATAGTATTTAGTTATCCCTTCATTTTAATTCATGTATTGGTTTTACCATCTTTATGATAGAGAATAAATTCTTTCCCATTACTTTTTAAAAAAATATTTCCATTTTTAAAGAAAAAAATTGAGTTTCAGCAGTTGAAGAATTAGTTGTAATCATTGGCTCTCCAGTTGAATAGAAATAAGTTAAAAATACCTGTATTGTCATCCATTTTAGCTATAACTTTATCATCCATTATAATTTCAGAGAGACCATTCCCTACATTTTTTTATTATCATATCTAAATTTACTATCTTTTCCCATTTTCCTCTTTAGATAAAAATTTCACTGTTTTCATTATATATAGTAGAGTCCCTACCTATAGTAATTATCAATGGTTTTCCATTTTCATGATATATTATATTTTTTTATCTTTATCAGCATCATAGCTTTCAACTAAACGTCCATCTTTATCAAAAAAGTTTTAGATATTTGCCATCTGTAGCAGTTGCTAGAGTCTCCCCACTTTTATAGAATATTTCTTCTTTTATAAGAGTTCCATCTTTGAATTCATCTTTTATAAAAAAATACTTCCATCAGGATAATATCTTTCAAATAGTCCATCAGGCAAACCATTTATATATTTTCCTTTGGTTTTTATAACTGTTTAATATAAACTCAAATGTTCCAGTAGCTTCTTTTCTATTAGCATACATAGTCCCATCTTTTTAATTCATATTTTATTTCGCCACAAGCAGTTAACAATAAAAATAGCAGAAAATGATAATAGAATTAATAATATTTTTCATAAAACCCCTCCAATTAATTTTTACTAAATCTTAGCATTCTAAAAATACTGTCAATTAAAGAAAAATTTTTTTATAAATTTAGCTATGATTTATAATTATAAATTTATAAAGATTGTAATTTTTACAAATTTATATTCTAAAAAATTTTTAGTATATTTAAATGATGAATTTATAAAAAAACATTCATAAAAAGTAATATTAATATTCATAATTAAAAATAAATAAATGAGAATAAAAATAGAAATAGTGTGAAATAAAATAAAACATATTTAACAAAAATCATATAGCTTATTACAAAAATTTTTTTGATGCTTTATTTAAGAATAAAATAACACTAAAAAAATTTTAAAAATCATAAAAAACTCCCTGAGCTTGAAAAATGATTAAAAAGATATGATAAAATTAATGTCAACAAAATTAGTATATTATAGCTGTCCGAAAAATAAAAATAACAGCTGTAATAAAAAATGGAAAGCGGGAAAATACATAGTCTAAAAATACATTAGTTTATACATAAAAGGAGAGAGAATGAGTAACAAGAGAGAGACGAAAAATTTCTGAAATCTTGGTTAAAAAGAAAATCAGTATAACAACTTCGACAGTTGTTAGTTTTTAATTACTGATGCGACCAGTTATGCTGTTCCTAATGCTAAAATGAACAATGCAGGAACAAATTCAACATCTAATGCATCTCAAGAAGGTATAGTAGTTTGGGGATTGGGATCAAAAAGCTCATGTTGGAGGTGCTGTTGTTCTTGGAACGAAAGCAGAAGCTAAAGGTTCTGGAGAAGATTCAAGTATAGCAGTGGAAGAGAAGCTATAGCCAATGGAACTAATGCTCAAGCTATGGGAGTTAATGCTAGAGCAACAGGAGCTAAAAAGTTTAGCTATAGGTTTCAGATTCAGTGGCTCAGTCAGCAGGAGATATAGCCATAGGAAGTGGAGCTAGTGCAAGCACAGAATCAAGAGGAAATCCAGCAGTAACAACAAAAAGGAGTAGCAATAGGGAGTGGCGCTATAGCTGAAAGGGAGTGTCAGCGTAGGGAGATTCAGCTTATTCAGATTATTTTGGAGTAGCAATAGGATACAGAGCAGGTGCTGAAAAATACTACGACTGGAAATTCTTTTTCAAATGTGACAATAGGAGCAAATACAAGAGTTGGAGTACAAGGGACTCAAAGCTGCACAAGGAATAGCGATAGGAAGTGGAGTACAGGCTAACGAAGGAGCTTGGGCAAAGGAGATCAATCTATAGCAATAGGAGCAAATACAGAATCTACAGGAGATTCATCTATAGCAATAGGAGGAGATGATCTGAGGTTGTATCTACTAAAAACTTCTTCATATAGTGATGCAAAGTTTGATAAAAATGGAAATAAAATAGGTGGAAACTCAAATAATACAGCTAGTATAAATAATATATTTAGTAGACTTACAGGAAGAGGAGCCATTCTTAATGGTGGAACAGGAACAGATGGTACGAACTATAGCCATTGGAGAAATACTCAGTCAGGACAAGGGCAGTTGCTCTTGGGAGTAAAAATCTATATCAGGGAGATATAGCACTAGCTATAGGGACATTCTCTGAAGCGACAGGAACTAACTCAGTTGCTATAGGGTACGGGAGCTCAAACTCCACAATCAGGGGCAGTAGCAATAGGAGGAGGATCTACAACTAATGGTCTTCAAGGTAGACAAATAACTGATGCAGATATAACACTTACAGATGGAACTACTATGACTTTAACTAATTTTGCTGGAGCAAGTGGAGTTTTAGAAGGAAGTATGGTTTCTTTTGGTAAGGCTGGTAATGAACGTCAATTAAAAACATATAGCACCTGGAGAAGTTTCAGCTACAAGTACAGATGGAATCAATGGTTCTCAATTATTTGCAGTAGCTAAAAAAATTAGGTGATGATATCAGCAAATTTAAATATGTTTCTATAAAATCGAATGATGCAGGAAACAAATTAAATGATGGAGCAACAGCAAATAATGCTATTGCTATAGGGCCTAATGCTTCAACAAAAGTTGAAAGTGCAGTATCTTTAGGAGATGGAGCTAATGTACTTCCAGGACCTACAAAAGATAAAGCTGGAACTTTATTACAAACAGTAATATCTTCAGGTTCAGGAGTAGCTATTGGTAAAAATGCTACAGCAACACAAGCTGGGGGTAGCTATAGGAGACACTTCTTCTACAGTTACATCAGGTATAGCTATAGGTAGAGAAGCAAAAAGTAAATAATAAATATGAAGCGACTTCAGGACCATATGTAAAGGGGACAGCCAAGATGGGTATATGAATTATGATCGTGTACAAAACCCTTGATAATTTACAATATAGTAAAACAGAAGCTACAGGAAATAATATATTCAGTCCAGACAGATATAATGGACAAGGTATTGCACTAGGATATAAAAGCAGAATCAAATTTATTTGGTACAAGTTTAGGTAATAGTGCAGTTGCAAAAACTAGGGAGGACTGGCTTTAGGAACTTTTGCTAAGGCTGAAGGAGCAACAGCAACAGCTATAGGTCTCAGGTGCTAACTCTAGTGGAGCTAGAGGATAAGTATGGGTGAGACAAGCTTCTGCAACTACAGCTGATTCAGTAGCAATAGGTACTGGAGCAAGAGGTGGAGCTTCTAGTGCTGGAGGAGTGTAGCAGTAGGGAGGAGGAGCAGCGACTGGAACTCAAGCTATAGCAATTGGAGGTCTTTATGGTAATGACCTTTATTCGTCATCTGCAACTACAGATGGAGCAGGAAGTTTAACTAAAAATACTCAAGCTAGTGGAGAAAGCTTCTATAGCTATGAGGGTTAACACAAAAGCAACAGGTAAACAAGCATTAGCAATGGGATCAGATGCTCAAGCTAAAGAAGAAGCTTCTATAGCTATGGGGGTTAATGCAGTAAGTGAAAATGGAATAGCAATAGGAAAGATTCTATAAGTGGAAAAGATGCTAGTGTATCTGTTGGTCTAGGAGCAAACAGTAACGCTGGAGGAATAGCAGTGGGAAAAAATGCAAAGTCTAAGTCTCCAACTTCTATAGGAATAGGAGAAGGAGCAATTGCTAATGCTAATAGTGTTGTAATAGGAACAAATACTAACATAGGGAGATCAAAATGCTGTTTTAATAGGAGATGGATCTTCAGTAGGGTACACCTACAAGACAGAGAGGCAATAGGAGTAATATCTATGGGGCAAAAATGCAGGTAAAGACAGTGCAGGGACCTAATCTTATGAGTACTATTAATTTAGGGACTAATACAAAAAGTAGGAGATGCTTGCAAGAACAACAGTACTTTCTCAATCAATAGCAATAGGTAGTGGGAATAGTCCAGGACAAGGAGCTTGGGCTAGAGGAGATCAATCGATATCAATAGGTTCTGATACTGAAGCAACAGGAGATTCATCAATAGCAATAGGTGGAGATGATCTAGTTAATGTCTCAAGAGCAAACTCTAGTTATAGTGAAGCTAAATTTGATAAAAATGGTAATCCAATAGGAGGATCATCAAATCAAACAGCGACTATAAAATAATATATTTAGCAAAACTTACAGGAAGAGGGGCTATTTTTAGCAGGCGGAACAGGAACAGAAGGTAGAACCTATGACAGATATGAGTGGAACTAAAATCAGGTCAAGGAGCAGTAGCTTTTGGGAGTAAAAAGCTCAATCAGGAGATATAGCTCTAGCTATAGGTACTATGGCTGAAGCTACAGGAACAAACTCAGTTGCAATAGGTGCAGGAGCTCAAGCACCTCAATCTAATGCTGTTGCTATAGGTGGAGGTTCTACAACTTTATGGAATACAAGGAAGACAAGTAAAAAGATGCAGATGTAACACTTGCAGATGGAACTACTATGAACTATAGTGGTTTTGCTGGAGCAGATAATGTTTTAGAAGGAAGTATGGTTTCTTTTGGTAGACAAGGTAAGGAACGTCAATTAAAACATATAGCACCAGGAGAAATTTCAGCTACAAGTACAGATGGAATCAATGGTTCTCAATTATATGCAGTAGCTAAGACACTTGGAGAAGGATGGAAAGCAGATGCAGGTGGAAACAAAAATTGGTTCATCTACATTGACATCAGTTAAACCAGGAAATACTGTAGTTTATTCAGCAGGTTCTAATTTACAAGTTAAGCAAACTGTAGATGCTACTAATGGTAAAAGCAAACTTATGAATATAGTTTAAATAAAGATTTAACAGGATTAGATTTCAAAAATGGTAAGTTTACAACAGCAACTGTAGGAGCAAATGGAGAAGTTAAATATGATACTGTAACTCAAGGATTAACAGTAACAGATGGAAAAGCAAGCTTACCAGCTCCAGCAGTAGTAGGAACACCAACACCAAATGGATTAGTAACAGCACAAGATGTTGCAGATGCATTAAATAGTGTAGGATGGAAAGCAACCGCAGATGCAACAGGAACAGGTGAAAAAACTGGAACTCCAAGTGCACAATTAGTTAAAAATGGATCAACAGTATCTTATGTAGCTGGAGATAACTTAACAGTGGCACAAGATGTAACAGCTGGAGATCACAAATATACATATAGTCTAAATAAAGTGTTAAAAGATTTAACATCAGCTGAATTTAAAACAGCAGCAGGAGATAAGACTGTAATAAATGGAGATGGATTAACAGTAAGTCCAGCAACTCCAGGAACTGCACCAATATCTATAACTAAAAAGATGGAATCAGTGCTGGAGATAAGAAAGTAACTAACGTAGCACTAGGAACTATAAGTTCAACATCAACAGATGCGATAAATGGTTCTCAATTCCATAAAGTTAGCTACAAATACTATCCAATTAGGGTGGAGATAAAGCTACAACTACAGCTACACAACAACTAGATAAAACTGGAGGAATCAAGTTTAATATAGTTGGAGAAAATGGAATTACAACAAAAGCAACTGGAGATAAAGTAACTATAGGAGTAGATACTTCAACAATAGGTGCAAACATTAAATTGAAGTATAAATCTAATTCAGATGCAGCAACAGCACAAGAAGTAAAACTATCTGATGGATTAGATTTCAAAAATGGTAACTTTACAACAGCAACTGTAGGAGCAAATGGAGAAGTTAAATATGATACTGTAACTCAAGGGATCTAAATGTAAGTCCAGATGGAAAAAGCAGGATTTACCAAATCCAGCAACCCAGGAGCAACAACACCAAATGGATTAGTAACAGCACAAGATGTTGCAAATGCATTAAATAGTGTAGGATGGAATGCAACAGCAGATGCAACTAGGAACAGGGAGTAGCAAAAACTGGAACTCCAAGTGCACAACTAGTTAAAAAAATGGATCAACAGTATCTTATGTAGCTGGAGATAATTTAACAGTAGCACAAAACTGTTGATGCAAACTGGAAACCATAAATATACATATAGTTTAAATAAACAATTAAAAGACTTAACATCAGCAGAATTTGTTAATCCCAACAAGTGGAAACAAAACTGTAGTAAATGGAGATGGATTAACAATAACTCCATCGAAACTACAGGAGCTACAAGAATGTATCTATCACAACATCTGGAATCAGTGCTGGAGATAAGAAGATTACTAATGTAGCAGATGGAGATGTTACAGCAACATCGAAAGATGCAATAAATGGTTCTCAATTATATGAAACTAGCATCTAAATACTATCAGTTTAGGTGGAGATGGCTCAACAGTAACAGCTACACAACAATTGAATAAAAAAATGGTGGAATTAAATTCAACATAGTTGGAGATAATGGAATCATAACAGAAGCTAACAGATGATAAGGTAATAGTAAAGAGTAAATCCTGCAACTATAGGATCTAACATTACTTTAAAAATATGCAGCTAATGGTGCAAACGGTCAAACAGTTAAATTATCAGATGGATTAAACTTCCAAGATGGTAACTTCACTAAGGCAAGTGTTGATGCACAGGGAAAAGTAAAATATGATACTGTTACTCAAGCTATAGCACCAACAGCAGATGGAACAGCTCAAGTAGCACCAGGATCAACTCCAGGATTAGCTACATCAGCAGATGTTGTAAATGCTATAAATAACAGTGGATGGAAAGCTACTGCAGGCGGAAACGTAACTGGAACAGCTACATCAACAGTAGTAAAGAATGGTCAAGAAGTAGAATTTAATGCTGGAGATAACTTAAAAGTAAAACAAACTATAGATACTACAACAGGAAAACAAACTTATGAATATAGTTTAAATAAAGATTTAACAGGATTAAATTCAGCAGAATTTACTAATGCAACAGGAGATAAGACTAAGATAACTGCAGGAAATACTGAATATACAAATGCAGCTGGGGATAAAACTGTTGTTAATGCAGATGGATTAACAATAAGTTCATCAACTCCAGGAGCTAAAGATATATCTGTAACAAAAAGATGGTATCAGTGCAGGAGATAAAAGATCACTAAAATGTTGCAGCAGGTGTAAATGATACAGATGCAGTAAATGTATCTCAATTAAAGAGATGTTGAGAACAAAGTTACTAATGTTAATACTACTATAAATAAAGGTCTAAACTTCAAAGGAAATACTGGAGTAACAATAAACAAACAATTAGGAGATACTCTTGAAATTGTTGGAGAAGGAAACTAAGGCTGATAGTGAATATAGTGGAGAAAAATATTAAAAGTAGTTGAAGATGGTGGTAAAATTAGTTGTTAAAATGAGTAAAGAAATGAATACTAATACAGTAACAGCTAATACAGTAAATACTAAATACAGTAGCAGTAGGAATGCCAGGTAAAAGATGGAGTAATAACTGTAAAAAGATGCTAATGGAAAAAGATGGAGTATCTATCAATGGAAAAAGATGGTTCTATTGGACTTAAATGGAAAAAGATGGATCATCAGCAACAATTACTACAGTCTCAAGGAAACCCAGGAATAGCTAGGGAACACCAGGAACAACTATGGATAGAATTCAATACACTGATAAAGGCTGGAACTCCTCATCAAGTGGCAACATTAGATGATGGAATGAAGTATGGTGGAGACACTGGAGCAGTTATCAACAAGAAACTAAATCAACAAGTTAATGTAGTTGGTGGAATAACAGATGTAACAAAACTAACTGCTAACGACAACATAGGTGTTGTATCAGATGGTGCTAACAACTTAAAAGTAAGACTTGCTAAAGATTTAGACGGACTTGAAACTGTAACAGTTAGAGATGCTTCTGGAAATACAACAGTAGTAAAAGGAGACGGAGTAACTATAACATCACCAAGTGGAAACACAGTAAGCCTAACTATTAAAGGTTTAGACAATGGTGGAAATGTTATAACAAATGTTGCAGCTGGTAAAGATGGAACAGATGCTGTTAACGTAGATCAATTGAATCAAAGCTGTAGGTAACGTTGTTAATGCAGCAGGAGATGCAATTGCTCATGTTAATAATAAGGTTGATAAAGTTAGGAGATAGAGTAAATAAAGGACTTGCAGGAGCAGCAGCAATGGCAGGACTAGAATTTATGGATATCGGAATCAACCAAGCAACAGTAGCAGCAGCAGTTGGAGGGTATAGAGGTACTCATGCAGTTGCAGTTGGGGTTCAAGCAGCTCCTACTGAAAAACACAAGAGTCAATGCAAAAGTTTCTATGACTCCAGGAAGCCGTTCAGAAAACTATGTACTCTGTTGGAGCATCATATAGATTCAACTGGAGATAATTTTAAGTTTAAACTAATTTCAAAAGTTTGAAAGGGTAAATATCTTAGGGTATTTACCTTTCAAACATTTTAATAGTTTTCTAAATTGAAATATTTCTAATGAAAACTTGTAATTTTATAAGTTTTAGTCTATAATATTGCTGTTTTGAAAGTTGGAATAATTTATAATGATTATATTTTTAAAAAAATGAGGAGAAAAATAAATGAAAAAAAGGAATTAAAATTCTTGCTTTTTATGCTTTTAGCTATATTCTTTTACTGGGTGTTTTTGCTTCAAACGTAGATCTTAAAAGCTCAAAAGATATATGCAAGAGAATATAAAAGGAATGAAGATAGAATTAAGTCGTTCTGATTTAAGTGGAATTTTTGTAGATATACAAAATATGAGTAATAAAGATATTACTATCGTTTGGAAGGAATCAACTTTAGGTGGATCAAGAATAATAAGACATGATGCTATTGTATATCCTGCTTTAAATGATGAAAATACAGTTTATAACTGAATTACAAAGAAAAAACTTTTGTTATTCATAGAGCAGAAGATTTCTACTATGTAGACCCTGTTTTATATGCTCAAAGTGGAGTTAGAATAAAAACCTTTAAAATTTCCCAGTTGAGTTAAAATTAGTTATAAAAAAACTAATGGAGCATAAAAGAAACTCTATCTATTTTCTTAGATAATAACTATAGAAGTGATGAAGATGCTAAATCTGAAAGATATAAAGAAGATGCTTATGATAAGCAAAAGAAAAAGTAGATGCTAAGAATTTAGATAAAGACTATAGAAAAACAAAAAAATAAATAGAAGAGACAAGGTAGACGATCTTCCTGATGCAAAAAGTAATTAAGGAAAAATCCACCTGTTCAAGATGAATTATATATTAACCATAGAAAAAAATAATAAAAAAATAGAAGAAGTTGTTGTAAAAATTAAAATTTTTCAATACCTAAAGTAAAAAATAAGTGAGTTACGAATGGAAATTTTAGATAAAAAAATCAAATAGAATGAGCCGAGCAAATTCAGGAGTGTCTGAACGAAGTGAGTTTCCTGATTTGCAGCGAATTCTTGATTTTTATCGTTAAGAAAATCTACTCAGTAACGAACTATTTTTTTACTTTTTTGATAATTTGCAACAGCTCCTTTTTATTTTTAATAAAAACATCACCTATTTTACTAAGTGATGTCTGGGGGATGTCTTATCTAAGTTTATTTAATTTGTTGTCCATTTTTGAAAGTAGCTTGTTGAAGTAATTTACCATTTTCATCGTAAGCTTTAGCAACTCCATCTCTTTCACCATTTTTTTATAGTTTTCTTCTACAAAATACTTTTCCATTTAGGATAGTAGCTTCTTCCAATCCCTTCTGCTTTACCATTTTTATAGTTAAGCTCCATTTTTAGTTTACCATCTTCATAGTAATCTTTTTGAATTCCAACTTGTACTCCATTTTTGAAAGTAGCTTCACTAGATAATTTACCACTTGGATAATATAATTTTGAATATCCATCCATAACGCCATTTTTAAATTCAGCTCTAGCATCTACTATACCTTTTTCATTGTAATTTTCTAGAACTCCTGTGTAAGGTGTTTTTTGTCCTATTTCATATACAACATTACCTTTTAGTTTCAATACGGTCTGATTTTATAACCTTTGCTGAAAATGAAAGTGCAGAACACATAACAAATAATGCTAATAATATTTTTTTCATATTTAAACCTCCAAATTATTTAATTATTTTACTTGTTGCCCATTTTTGAAAGTAGCTTGTTGAACTAATTTCCCATTTTCATCGTAAAGCTTTTAGCAATTCCATCTCTTTCATCATTTTTATAATTTTTCTTCTGTACGGATTTTACCATTAGGATAATAAGATTTTACTAATCCTTCAGCTTTACCATTTACTAAGTTAACTTCAGTATCTAATTTACCATTTTCATCATAAATTTTAGCATATCCAGTTTTTTTGTCCATTTTTATAAGTTGTTTCTATTTTTACTTTTACCATTTTCATAGTAATCTTTTTGAACTCCTACTTGTTTTCCATTTTTGGAAAAGTGAGCTTCACTAGATAATTTACCACTTTGGAAAATATATTTTTGAGCTACCATCTTGTATACCATTTTTGAAATTCAGTTCTAGCTACTAAAACATTTTTTCATTATAAGTTTCGATAAAACCTGTATAAGGAGCATTTTTGTCCAGCTTCATATACAATATTTCCTTTAACATCAATATCAGTTGCCTTAATAACTTTCGCTGAGAAAGAAAGAGCAGAACACATAACAAATAATGCTAATAATAATTTTTTTCATATTTAAACCTCCGAAATTATTTAATTTTTTTATATAAACTTCTTTATTATATTATATAATATTTTTACAAGAAATTTTTCAGTAACATATGTTACTAATAAAAAACATCACTTAGCTAACTAAGTGATGTCTATTTTAAATAATTTATTTTAACTTGTTTACCATTTTTGAAATTAGCTTGTTGAACTAATTTACCATTTTCATCATAAGCTTTTAGCAGACTCCATCTCTTTCATCATTTTTTTATAGTTTTCTTCTGTACGAACTTTTACCACTTGGATAATAAGTTTTTACTAAATCCTTCAGCTTTACCATTTACTAAATTAAATTCAACAGCTAATTTACCATTTTCATCATAAATTTTAGCATATCCATTTGGTTGGCTATTTTTATAAGTTGTTTCTGTAGCCACTTTTACCATTTTCGTAGTAATCTTTTTGAACTCCTACTTGTTTACCATTTTTGGAAAGTAGCTTCACTATATAATTTACCATTTGGATAATATAATTTTTGAAACTACCATCTTGTATACCATTTTTTTGAATTCAGTTTTAGCCTCTAAAAACACCTTTTTTTCATTATAAGTTTCAATAATTCCTGTATAAGCTGAGCATTTTGTCCAACTTCATATACAACATCTCCTTTAACTTCAGCATTAGTTGCTTTAATAACCTTTGCTGAGAAAGAAAGAGCAGAGCACATAACAAATAAAAGCTAATAATAATTTTTCATTTTTACCTCCGAAATTATTTAATTATTTTTATTTTTTTCATAAGCCTTTTTAAATTCTTCAAGACTTATTCCATATCTATTTAATTTTCGCCATAAATTGCTTTGGCGTTTGAATAACCAATACCTAGTTCAGAACCTAATTCAGCTCTTAAATCAGAAGAGTTATTTTTTTCCTATTAAACCATAATCCATCATTAAATTTAAGTCAAATATATTTTTCTGAATTATCTAAGCTAAATCTTGCTTTTTCAAGTGCAGTGATAATATCCTCAGGAGAAGCATTTTCAACTCCAATATCTCCATCTTTTGTACCACTTACACGAGAAATATAGGCATTTTTTGCATTGGGAAAGTGTTTACATAAGTATTTTCTTATCTCTTCACCAGCATAGTCAGGGTCTGTTAAAATGATAAGCCCCTTATTTTTCATAGGCTAGTTTTTAGTAACTCAATACTTCTATTTTTTTCTAACAGCATGACCATTAACTTGAAATACTTCTGCATCAACAGCATTTTTTTACTGCTGAAATATCATCCTTTTTCCTTCAACAACAATAACTTCTTTTTATCTTCTTTTTTTCATTTTTTTATCCTTATTAAAATTCTGCATTGTTTGGAGTTCTTGGGAATGGTATTACGTCTCTGATATTTTGCATACCAGTTAGATACATCATCATTCTTTCAAATCCTAGACCATATCCAGAATGTGGGAAACTTCCAAATCTTCTTAAATCTAAATAAAAATTCATAATCTTCTTTATTAAGCCCTAATTCATCCATTCTCTTAACAAGTAAGTCGTAGTTGTCTTCTCTTTGAGAACCACCAATTATTTCTCCAATTCCTGGTGCTAGTAAGTCCATAGCTCTAACAGTTTTATTGTCATCGTTAAGCTTCATATAGAAAGCCTTAATATCTTTTAGGATAATCTGTTACGAATACAGGTTTTTTTGAAGTATTCTTCAGCTAAGTATCTTTCATGTTCACTTTGTAAGTCTATTCCCCATTTAACAGGAAATTCAAATTTCTTACCAGATTTTTTTCTAGAAATTTCTATAGCCTCTGTATAAGTAACTCTACCAAAAATCGTTGTTAAGTACATTGTTTAATTTATCAAATAGTCCTTTTTTTCAATAAATGAGTTAAAGAATTCCATTTCTTCAGGACAGTTATCCATAACATATTTTAATGATGTATTTAACCATTGCTTCAGCAAGTTCCATATTAGCTCCTAAGTCAGCAAAAGCTATTTCAGGCTCTACCATCCAGAATTCAGAAGCATGTCTTGCTGTATTTGAATATTCAGCTCTGAAATGTTGATCCAAAAAGTATAAACATTTCTAAAAAGCAGCACAGTAAAGTTTCAACATTTAATTGACCACTAACTGTTAGGTTTAGTAGATTTACCAAAAGAAGTCTTTAGAAAAATCAATCTCTCCATTTTCTTTCTTAGGTACTTTGTTTAAATCAAAAGTTGTAATTCTAAACATTTCTCCTGCACCTTCAGCATCAGAACCTGTTATGATTGGAGTATGCACATAAACAAAGTTATTTTCTTGGAAAAATTTTATGTATTGCATAAGCAAGTACAGATCTAACTCTGAAATACTGCTGAGAAAAGTATTTAGTTCTTGCTCTTAAATGAGCTTTTAGTTCTTAAAATATTCAAAAAGTATGTCTTTTATTTTTGAAGTGGATATTCTAAGTCAGCCTTTTGGAAATATTTCAATTTCCTTTAGCTTTAACTTCTAAATCTTGTCCACTACCTTCAGATTTAACAAGAGTCCCTTTTACTTTAATAGTAGAAGCTATTGAAAGTCTCGAAATTTCATCAAAATTTTGCAAGTCCTTCTTCAAAAACTATTTGAACTCCTTTAAAAAATGAACCATCATTTAGTTCAATAAAACCAAATTTCTTTTTGATCTCTAATTTTTTTCTTACCCAACCAAAAAGCTCTATCTCTTTGTTTAGGTACTCTTCACCATGTCTAAAAAAATATCTTTTACAGTAATCATCATAATAAATCCCCCTAGTTTTTAAAAATCTTTTTCATCAACGATTTCTATATTATCTAAATGTTTTTCTGACCTGTGCTTTTAAACTGATCTAAATACATTCTTCTATAGATTTCTCTATCTTTTATTTCTTCTTCTGTAAGTTTTCTTTCCTTACTTAATTTAGCATAGTAATTAACTTTTTCTATTATATCTTTCATTTCCATTTTTACACCTCTGTTGAAAAATTATAGCACTAGCACTTTTTGTTTGTAAAGTTTAATCAGTAGTATGGTTATTATTAATGTATATAATATATCCCATAGAAAGAGATAGTGCAAGTATTGAAGAACCTCCAGTACTTATAAATGGTAAAGGTATACCAAAGACTGGAAGTAAACCTATAGCAACTCCTATATTTATAATAACCTGAGTTATTATATAACCACCTATTCCAGCAAACAACATATTTATAGAAGTAATTTTTTTGATTTAGTAGCGACATTCATTATCAAAACAAATAAAGTGAAAGAATAGGAATAGAAACTATAAATCATTCCAACAAAACCTGTTTCTTCAGCTAGAGTTTGCTATAGCAAAGTCTGTTTCTACTTCAGGAATATAGTTATACTTTTTGAACTCCATTTCCTATACCTTTTCCAAATATTCCACCTGTTCCAAAGGCAATAAGTGATTGATAGATTTGATAGGCATCAACTATATCATAATTATTATGAAGAATTCCTTCTAAATATACTTTAATTCTATGTTGCTTATAACCTGTTAAAACCTTAGATAAGAAAGAAAGAAGTGCAGGTGCAGCTGCCAGTCCCTCCAAAGAAAATAGGATATAGAACTTTATTTGGAATATCTGATAAAAAAATAACATAAAACCTGCTATTAAAACATAGTGTATAGCAGTTCCCATATCTTTTAAAAGCTAAGGGTAATGAAAAGACTGCAAAAGCACCAGTGTAGATAAAAGCTGTCCAAAAATTCTTTTTGATAAGAAATTTTTTTCTTTAGTATCTTTTCCCCTTGCAAATATACCAGCTATAGCAATAACAAAAGGGAACTTTTAAGAGTTCTGGTATCTGTAAACTCAGTGAACCTAAACGAATCCAACCCTTACCACCATTTACTGTTGGGAAATACACTTTCTAGGATATCAAAAGCAACAACTATGAAAAGAGTACTAAACTAATAACAAGAAATAAACCTCTAAAAATTGTTCCATTTATCTTTCTTATTAAAGAAACCTCCAAATTTTTTTGGAACACATAAGAGAAAAAAATTACAAGAGAAAGCCCTAAAAATAATTGATTGTTTAAAAAGCTTTATCCATCACTTTGACATTATCGAAATCTAGATATTGAACTAATGAAAATTAAGAGACTCCTATCAGTACTAAAATAATAAAAAAACCAATAATATTAGTTCTTCTTTTACTAATATCTTCTTTTCTTTTCTACTTCTCTTTCTCTTTCCATTTCGTTAATCTTATTGTGAATAGCTACTTGATCAGTAGCCCTATTGTTAAAAATCTAATTTTTCTTTTTCATCTTTTTACCTCTAAAAAAATTAATAATTTATATTATAACATATTTTTTTAGTTACAATTATAAAAAATGATAAAAATATAATAAAAATTTAAAATTAATTAGACGAGAGGAACTTTATATGAGATTAAAAAAATTATCTTTTTACTAGTTTTACTTTTTTTAGTTTTAATCTTTTTGCAACTAATGGTAAAAAAATATTTTCAAATACTTTCAAAAGCTAAATATATCAAAAAGGCTTTTTAAATGCACCAGTAAAAACTTACTATAAAAATGGAAAAATCAAATCAAAAAGAGTATTATACAGGTAATAGAAAGACTGGAATATGGCAATATTATTATGAGAAATGGGAAAATTAAAGATCTGAAGTAATATTCAATACTTTATCTCAAAGATGAAGAAGCCATTGTTAAAACTTATGATGAAAAAAAGGAGTTATTATAAGTTCAGGTAAGGTTATAAATGGCGAAATGGTTGGAGTTTGGAATTATTATGATGAGATGGGAAGAAAAACTAAATACTTATGACTTAACAAAGGGAGTAATAGTAACTTATAGTGAAAAAGGAAAAGTGATACTTCGAGTCTCTGAAAAAGCCTTACTTAACCGTTTAGAAGAAATAATGGTGGAGGTGAATAATGACAGAATTAGAGCTAATGAGGAAAAAATTGATGAAATTGATGAAAAGCTTTTTAGTTTTGTTTAAAGAAAGATTAGAAGTTTCAAAAGCAAATTGGCATATTGAAGAAAAAAATATAAGATGAATATTTTTTTGATCCAGAAAGAGAAAAAGCAAATAATATCAGAGGCAACAGAACATATGCCAGATAATGAAAGAAAAATATACAGAAAGTTTTTTTACATAATTTGATGGATATAAGTAAGGAGGTTCAAAGTGAATGAGGAAATTTGGACTTTTAGGTAAAAAAAGCTTTCACATTCTTTATCACCACTTCTACACAAGGTCTTTTTTTGAAGAATTTGGAGTAGAAGCTGAATATAATCTATATGAAGTTGATGAAATTGAAATAGATAATTTTTAAAAAGTTATATGCTTGAAAAATTCTATTGAAGGAGTGAATATAACTGTTCCTTATAAGAAAAGTATTTTTAGATAAACTAGATTTCATCAGTGATGAAGCGAAAGCAATTGGTGCTATAAATCTTCTCTATATAAAAGACAATAAGTTCTATGGAGATAACACAGATTACTATGGTTTTAAACAGACACTTATTAGCAATAAAATAGAGCCAAGTGGAAAAAGAATAGCTATTATCGGTAGAGGTGGAGCTAGTGCCAGTGTGTATAAAGTTTTTAAAAGGATATGGGAGCAGAAGATATAACTTTCTATTTTAGAAAAGGACAAATTGAGTGAGATAGAATTTCCAGAAAATATAGAAGGAGATATAATAATCAATACAACTCCTGTTGGAATGTATCCTAATATTGAAGATAATATTGTAGATGAACAAATTTTTAAAAAAATTCAAAATAGCTATAGACTTAATATACAATCCTTTAGAGACAAAAATTTTTAAAAATAGCAAGAGAAAATGGTTTAAAAAAACTATAAATGGAATGGAAATGTTAATAGAGCAAGCCTTAAAGACAGATGAAATTCTGTATGATATTGTCTTATCAAATCAACTTAGAGAAAAAAATAATAAAAAATAATAAAGAGGGTTAAGGAGTTTTATGAGAATAATGGTAATTAATGGATCTAACTTAAATATGTTAGGTATAAGAGAGAAAAATATCTATGGGACTTTCACTTATGAAGATCTATGTAAGTATATAGAAACTTATCCAAACTATAAGGAGAAAGATATTGATTTTACATTTTTACAAACTAATCATGAAGGTGAAATAGTTGATTAAAAAAATATGGTCGCACACTTGTGACTCTAGCACTCGTAGGGTGTCAGTCATGAGTTAGACCATTAAGTATAGTCAGCATATATAGAAATATGTATGTAGAGGTAGCAACTTTAAAAAAAGCTATCCAATACTACTCGAATTGCTGGAAACCCCTAAAAGCTAGTATAACTACAACATAGTACCTAAATAATATGGTACAAATGTGAAAGTGGCGAAAGCAGAAAAAAATATACTAGATGACATAAGGTTAAATCCTAAGTGTTAAGATAATGGGCAATCAGCAGCCAAGACCGAAAGGTAAGGTTCAACGACTATTCCTCCTGAGGGAAGTACACTAAAAGCTAGTGGAAGTGGGTAGACCCAAACAGATAGAGCTGTGGGATAAGATATAGTCTGTGCTTAATAGAAATATTAAGAAGTTCGAGGCTAATCTCCTTAATTTATTAAAGGAGTGTATATGCCAAGAGAACTGCATAAGTGGTAGCGTACTTATGTGAACGACAACCTCTAAAAACGACTGAGTCAGTTTTAGGTTCATATATTTAGAAAAAAATTTTACTTTTTCATTTACTTATAGTATAAAAAGTGGTATACTATATATAGGTAAATGGAGGTGAAATCACATGGAAAAAAAGCATATAAGTTTAGATTTTTATCCAACTAAAACTCAAATAACAATATTAAATTGTACTTTTTGGTTGTGTAAGATATGTCTATAATCATTTTTAGGTTTAAAAACAAGAGCTATATAACAAGAGAAAAAATCTATGTCATATAATCAATGTAGCAAAAGCACTGACAGTTTTAAAACAAGAAAAAGAATGGTTAAAAAGATGTAGATAAATTTTTCTTTACAAAAATTCTTTAAAAGATTTAGATAAAGCCTATAAAGAAATTTCTTTTAGTGGAAAGGGTTATCCAAAGTTTAAATCTAAGAAAGATAATAGAAAAATCATACAGAACCAATTATACAAATAATAATATAGAGTTTTTTTAGATAAATGGATAAAAAGTACCTAAGTTAGGAAAACTAAAAAAATAAGAGATAAAATGAAAACCACAAGGAAGAATAATAAATGCAACAATAACACAAGTACCTAGTGGAAAATATTATATATCTCTGTGTTGTACTAGATGTAGAAGTAGAAAAAAAGTTAGAAAGTACAAATAAAAATGTTGGAATAGATTTAGGTATAAAGGACTTTTGCGATTACCAGTGATGAAATCTCAATAGAAAATCCAAAAATATTTACAAAAAAATCTTTGAATAAACTAGCTATATTACAAAGAAAACTATCACGAAAAACCAAAGGGTAGTTCAAATAGAAATAAAAGCTAGAATAAAAAGTAGCAAGATTATTTGAAAAAGATATCAAATCAAAGAGAAAGATTTTTTTGCAAAAATTATCAACAATGCTAATAAAAAGAATATGATATTATTTGTATGGAAGATTTACAAGTAAAAAAATATGGTAAAGAAAATCATAAATTAGCAAGAAATATTGTAGATGTATCATGGAGTGAATTTAATAGAATATCTAAGTTATAAAGCGAAATGGTATGGAAAGAACAATAGTAAGAGTAGATAAATTTTTTTGCAAGTAGTCAAATATGTAATTGTTGTGGATATAGAAATGAAGAAGTAAAAAGATTTAAGTGTGAGAGAATGGACTTGTCCAGTATGTGGAGCTGTACATAATAGAGATATAAATGCAGCAAAAAACATATTAAAAAGAAGGACTAAAGGATATTAGGGTATAAGTGCTTAAATATACAATATATGAACCGTAGGAACTATGGGGATAGCTTGGTAAATTTAGTTGGCTAACAGAAGCAACTACTACCCAAGAACCCTGCGACTTCAGTCGTGGGAGGTTCAGTACTTACATAAGGCTTATACAGAAAAAAATATGATGGTATTGTTTTTAAATGCAGGGGGTTATACTCATACATCAGTTGCTATACATGATGCAATAAAAGGCAGTTAGTATTCCTACTGTGGAAGTACATATCTCAAATATTCATGCTAGAGAAGAATTTAGAAAAATTGTATGACTTCACCTGCCTGTGTTGGACAGATAACAGGGCTAGGAAAGTTAGGCTATGTTTTAGCAGTTGTATATTTAACAGAAGAAAGGAAAAAAATAATTATGAAATTAATATCTTGGAACGTAAATGGAATTAGAGCAGCTATAAAGAAAGGTTTTTTTAGATTATTTTAATGAGCAAAATGCTGATATATTCTGTTTACAAGAAACAAAAATTAAGTGCAGGACAATTAGATTTAGAATTAAAAGGTTATCACCAATATTGGAACTATGCTGAAAAAAAGGGTTATTCAGGAACTGCAATTTTTACTAAGGAAGAACCTTTATCAGTTAGTTATGGTCTAGGTATAGAAGAACATGATAAAGAAGGAAGAGTTATCACTCTTGAATTTGAAAAAAATTCTATATGATAACAGTTTACACTCCTAACTCTAAAGATGAACTTTTAAGACTTGACTATAGAATGGTATGGGAAGATGAATTCAGAAAGTACCTAAAAAATTTAGAAAAGAAAAAACCTGTGGTTGTTTGTGGAGACTTAAATGTTGCTCATAAAGAAATAGATTTGAAGAAATCCAAAGACTAATAGAAGAAATGCAGGATTTACTGATGAAGAAAGAGGTAAGTTTACTGAGCTTTTTAGAAAGTGGTTTCATAGATACATTTAGATATTTTCTATCCTGACCTAGAACATGCTTACTCTTGGTGGTCATATAGAGCAAATGCAAGAAAAAAATAATACAGGGTGGAGAATAGATTATTTTTGTTGTATCTAAGTCTCTTGAAAAAAATATCTAGTAGATGCAGAAATTCATGCTCAAACAGAAGGATCAGACCATTGTCCAGTGGTGTTATTCTTAGATTTTAAAAAAATAATCAAATTATTAGTAACAAAAATTTTTACAATATTTTTTTATGGAGGTATTTTATGAAAAAAATTCAAAAAAAGTTTTTTTGGGCTATTTGCCTTTCTGCTAGTATGTGCTAATGTAAATGCTGGGTGGTCAGTAGGAATACCTGAGGAATATCCTGGTATTAAATATGACTATAATAATGTCAATGTAAGTCTTCCAGTTTTTTTAATTTTACAGAAAATTTGACTAATGGTGGAAACTATATAAGAGTAGGAGGAAATTCTACATTAGATATAGCTTCTGATTTAAATATTAATTTAACGAGCAATATACCAAGCTCATCTTCAACAAGTATATATGGAAATGCAGTTGGTTTAGGAGCTTTTGGAAAAAAATAATGGAGCACCCTACCATAAATGCTAAAAATGTTAAAATAAAAAGTTGAAGCAGGAGCAGCTGATGGTAATAATGCTCCTAGAGGAATGGTAATGTATGATGGTGCTAAGTACTTTGGAGAAAATATAGATATAAATTTAATTACAAATTCTACAACTGAAGGGAATGATGTATTTGGACTTGATTTTTGGAACAAATGATGAGAATTTAGTAGGAAATCCTAGTAATACTGTAATGAATGTCAAAGATGTAAATATAAAAAAATAGAAAAATAACCAAGTTGTGATACCAGCTGGTGGTGAGCAAAATACACTGATTGGACTTTTTGCAGTATGGAGAAAAAAATCAAACATCAAGCTTTTACATCAACAGGAAATTTGAATATAGAAATAGATGATAAGACAAATAAGGCATCATATCATACTTCAGCAGGAATCATTGTTGCAGGTGATAGTGCAGCAAAAATGACTTTAAATAATTCAAATATCAAAAATAAAGTCAAAAGCAGATAATGACTATTATGGAGGGGCTATTATTTTAGGTTATCCAGATTATGAAGCTGCAACAACAGGACAAGGAGCAACTTTAGAATCTAAAGGAAAGATGGTTTTAGATACTACAGAAGCACCTGATGTGGCAACATTAAGTTTACATGGACATGGAAGTCTGTTTAAAGCTGATTTTGAAAAACAGTTCAACTGAAATAAAAAATCAGGAGGAACTGCCATCAGATTTGCAGGAGTTTCTCAAGAGTTTATTAATGAAGGTGAAGATACTAAACCTGGAAGAGATTTAACTATAAGTTTAAAGAATGCTAAAATTACAACTTCAGCTACTGCTCCTTCTTCTACCCCTTTAATCGTTGTTGAAGAAGGAGTTAAAAATGCAACTTTCAATTTATCAGGTCCTGCAAGTGAGGCAATAGCAGCTGATCAAAATGAATTACTTCTAATTAAAGGAAATGATACTGATGTAACTTTAAATATAGATAATGGTGCTAAAAATTAAAGGAACAATCTATAGAGATACTTCTGGTGAAATAACAACTAATATTACAAATAATGCTGTTTGGTCATCACCAGCTGGAAGTGGAAGTACTTATTCTTCTAATTTAACTCTAAAAAAATGGTGGAACTCTTGATTTGACAGATGAAAGTCATCCAGATGCTAGTGGAATTAATTATTATGAGATTAAAATTTTTAATAGAGCCGAAGATGGAGGAAAAAAATTCTTAATGACAATGGAATAATAACTATGGCAAATACTTCATATAATGATGAGGTTGAAATCTATGGTAATTATGAAGGTAAAAAAATGGAGCTAAAAATTAAAATGAATACATTATGGAATGCTCCAGGGGATGCAGATGGTGCAAACTCACAATCAGATATATTGAAAAATCTTAGGTGGAGGGACTTCAGAATATGGGTTTGCTACTGGAGTTACAGAAATTATTCCTATAGCCCTTGATGGAAGAGTAAATTTAATAGAAGGAAATATTCAAAAAGGTAGCTCAAGCAGTAAATACTGTACCTGTTGTAGTTGCAGATAAGGCAGGAGCTGGAGCTTTCGTAGGAACTGCTCAAACAACTGGAGCTGGAGAAGTTCAACTTACAAGTAAATTAAATAGTAATGGTCAAAGAGTATTTTTCTGGACATTAAATGCTATAGATGGAACTAATCCTTATGATGATGGTATAAGTAAAAAAACTATAGCTCAGAGCAAAGGCTAGAACAATACTTAATTCATCAGTGGCTGGATATATAAACACAGCTAAGGTAAATATGGATTCAGGTTTTCACTAGTTTAGCAACTTTACATGAACGTAGAGGAGAAAAATGCACTAGATGTAAATAATAAAAAAGGTCAAGCTTGGGCTCGTATAATAGGTAAACATTCAAAAAGATGAAGGAAAAAGAAAGATTTAATTATGAAACAGATATATATGGAGTACAAGCAGGATATGATTTCAACATAAAAAAATTCTGAAGATGGAAACAGATATACAGGATTCTATTTTTACAAATACAACAGCAAGTACAGATTTCTATGATAGATATAGAGCTCAAAATGGTATCATAGCTTCTGATAAATACACAGGTAAAGTTAAGACTAAAGATTTTTAGTTTAGGGTCTTACAACAACAAAATACTATAATAATGGTTTCTATTTAGATTTAGTAGGACAATTATCTTTTATCAATAATAAATATAATTCAAGAGATGGAGTGTCTGCTAAACAAAGAGGAAAATGCTTTAGCATTATCAGTTGAAGGTGGAAAAAAATTATAGTCTAGGAAGTAATTGGGCAATTGAACCACAAGCTCAATTAATCTACCAATACTTAAATTTAAAAAGATTTTAATGATGGGGTACGTGAAGTTCATTATGGAAATGATTCTGCTCTTCGTGCTAGATTAGGTTTTTAGAACTACATATAAAAAAAGTCATTTTATTCTATAGCTAATGTATGGCATGATTTCAGTAACACAACAGAAGCAAATATAGGTTCTGATAGAATTAAAGAAAAAAATATTCTGCAACTTGGGGAGAAATTGGACTAGGAGTACAACTTCCAATAACAAATAGTGCTTATGTCTCACTCAGATGTAAGATATGAAAGATCGTTTACATCAAATCCTAAACATAAAGGATATCGTGGAACAGTTGGATTTAAATATACTTTTTAGTAGAATAATAATCATTTAACAAATATTTTAGATAAAATTATATAGGAGGCTGTTACAAATTTTAATTTTGCAACAGCCCCTATTTTTTTATAAAAAAATGCTATAAATAAAATTTTTATTAATAATTATACATTATATGTTTAAAAAATTTTTTGTATAATAATAAAAAAATATTGTATAATAAAAAGTCACTAAGAATACTTTATTTATCTTATCTAAAAAGAGGAGGTTAAAATGGATATTGAAATGTTGGAAAAAAAGATTAAAAAGTTTTAAAAAGAGATTATCAATAACAACTGCATGTGTAGTTGCTTTTTAATTTCAGGTAATCTTGAAGCAAGGGATGTACGTATTAGAAATAACATTAAATTAAGTGAGGGCACTAATACAAAAATGTCACTGAGTGAAAATAATACTGATGTTATAGATATTGAGAATCCAAAAAGTGGAATTTCTCATAATAAATATCAGGAATTTAATGTTGGTGAAGGAAACAATGTTATTTTTTTAATAATAGTAAAGAAGATGGTGAATCTGTAACAGGTGGAAAAAGTAAAAGCAAATCCTAATTTAACTGAGAATGCAGGAGTAATTTTAAATGAAATAAATGGGAATTCTGCTTCTGAATTGAATGGTGGCTTGAAGTTTTTGGAAAAAGCTGACTTGGTAATAGCAAATGAAAATGGAATTTATACAAATGGTGCAAATTTTATAAATACTTAGCAGTTACTTTATCAACAGGAGCTGTTTTTGGTAAATGGAGATAAGTTGACTTTAGATGTTTCTAAGAGCGATGCAAGAATCGAAGTTCAAGAAAAAAAGGTTTAAAAACTGATGGAGATTATTTGAATTTAATTTCAAGAGCTATGGAAATTAATGGAAATATTAATTCAGCAGATAATACTAAAAACAAATATCGATTTAATTTCAGGAGATAATAAAGTAATTTTTCAAAAATAAAGGAAAAAAATAATTGAAAAAGTGGAAGAAAAAGTAAAGAAAGAAAATGGAATTTCAATTTCAGCTTGGAACTAGGCTCAATGTATGGTAAAAAAATATTAGTATTTTAAGTACAGAAAAGGGAGTCGGAGTTAAATATAGTGGAAATATTTTAGCTGCTGGTGATGTCAATATTGAAGCTGATGGAAAAGTCATTTCTTCTAATATCCAAGGACAAAATATTCATTCAAAAATCAACAGAAGAAATAATAAATACTGGAGATATGAAGGCTGAACAAAATATTAAGCTAAATGCTCCTATTGTTAAAAAATCTTTCTCAATTAACAGGAACTTCTCGTATTTATGAAAAAAAGCTGATGGAAAAATTAACTAATCGTAATCGTGGAATTATCTATTATGATTATAATCTAACTATTAAAAAAATTTAGTAGATATTGAAAAATAATTTACAACTAAAAGAAAAGCAAGTTTACAAGCTGGAAAGAACATAATTATAAATAATGAACAAGAAAAATGGAACTTTTTGAAAATATTTCTGGAAATATTATGGCAGGTCAAAATTTTTAAAGTAAAGGGAGATTTTTAAAAACTTATGATCTATCAACAAATTTAAAATTAGAAGATATTTTATCTATGATTAAAGTTGATTTAACTTGGGAACACAGAAGTTTGGTAGATAACGCTTATTTTAATGGAAATTATACATTAAAATCAGGAAGCTTATTAGATGCATTACATATCATAGCAGATAAAAAAATAATAAAAATATCAAAAAAATAACAAAACAATATTATAATGCACTTAAACAGATTAAAGATCCAACTTTAAACAGACTATTGAGTGCTTATTTAGGTTCTGATTGGAAAAGTCCGTGAAGAAATTAAAGATGAAAAGTTTTGGAACAAAGATGAAAAATTATATTTTCTATACAGAGGACAGTTCAAATATTAAAGCAAAAAAATATTTATTAAATAGTGCAAGAACACTCGTGACTCTAGCACTCGTAGGGTGTTAGTCATGAGACATGTACTCGTAGGGTATGAATTGCACGAAGATTTTAGTAAGCATATAGGGAAACTTGTATGTAGATACGGAGCAAAACCGTGCAACAAAGAAACTGAATTGCTGGGAACTCTTAAAGCTAGTATAACCACAACATAATACCTAAGTGAGGATACGGTATAAGTGTGATGGTGGCGAAAGCAGAAAAAAATATACTAGATGGTGCAAGGTTAAATCCTAAACATTATGGTAATAGACAATCAGCAACTAAGCCTGAAAAGGAAAGTTCAACGACTATCCCTCGTGAGGGGAGTACAATACAAGCGATTGGTATTGGAAGTGGTTTCGCCTAAGGTGTTGAGATACACTATGGATAAGATATAGTCTGTGCTTGTTAGAGATAACAAGAAGTTCATAAGATATAAAGTCTTTGAGAACTGTACAAGGTGTAGCGTCCTTGTATGAACGACACTTCCCACTGTTGTGGGGTTTTAAAAACTTTTAAAAAAATATTTAAAAAACATTACTTTTTTTAGTAGATAAAATGTAGAATATATGATATAATATCTCTGATGAAAAAGGAGGTGATTATATATGTATTTAACATTAAAACAACAAGTAAAACATCTTAGCAAAAAGAGTTTTAGAAATTTAAAATATTTGTGCCATATAGCTAAGAATTTAAAGAATCAAGCTATATATAATGTTAGACAACACTATTTTTAAAAAAATAAAAATTATTTAAGCTATAATGAAAACTATAAAATGCTTAAAAAAATAGTGAGAACTATAAAAAGTTAAATTCTAATATGGCTCAACAAATTTTTAAAAAGAAGTAGATGAAAGTTTTAAATCATTCTTTGCACTTTTTAAAAACTTGCTAAGAATGGTCAATATAACAGTAAAAAATAAAATTACCTAATTATCTTGATAAAGATGGTTTTACAACTCTTGTTATAGGTTTTTGTTAGATTAAAAGATGATATGCTGATAGTTCCTTATTCAAATTCATTTAAGAAAAGGCACATGAGGAAATCACAATAAAAGCTACCATCAGTATTAAAAAGGCAAGAAGATAAAAGAAATTAGAATAATACCAAAAACAACATTCTAGGTACTTTGAAATTCAATACATTTATGAGAGTAAAAAGAAAGTTCAAAGGGAATTAAATGAAAATAACGTACTAGGAATTGATTTAGGTATAGACAATCTTTGTACTTGTGTTACAAATACTGGAGCTTCATTCATAATAGATGGTAGAAAAATTAAAATCAATAAATCAATACTATAATAAGATAAATGCAAAATTACAAAGTATAAAAGATAAGCAAAAGATTGAGCGCACAACATTAAGGCAAAAAGAGAATAACTAGAAAGAGAAATAATCGTATAAATGATTATCTTTCAAAAAGCAGCAAGAACAATTCTAAATTATTGTCTTAATAATGATATAGGAAAAATTAGTTCTAGGATATAATGAAGATTTTTCAAAAGAAAATTCAAATATTGGAAGTATAAATAATCAAAAACTTTGTAAATATACCATATGGAAAAATTAAGAGATAAATTAGTATATCTATGTAAACTATATGGAATAGAATTTAAACTACAAGAAGAGAGTTATACATCAAAAAGCAAGTTTCTTTGATGGAGATGAAATTCAATATATGATAAAGAAAATCTACAAGAATATATATTCAGTGGAAAAAAAGAATAAAAAGAGGACTATATCAAACAAGTGCAGGTAAACTCATAAATGCAGATTGTAATGGAGCATTAAATATTCTAAGAAAAAGTAAAGTTGTGGACTTAAGTGTCCTATACAATAGAGGTGAGCTGAACACACCTAAAAAGAATAAGGGTAGTGTAAAAGCTATCAAACTTCTTAGAAAAATTTTTAAAAGATTTTTTTAAAGATTTTGGAACCCCGTGACTCTAGCACTCGTAGGGTGTCAGTCGTGGGAGGTTCAGTTAGATGGTAAAAAAATATTTTCTTTTGGAGAAAAAAAGGCTGATGATAAATTAGAAGAACTAAGAATTAGTAATTTTAAAGTTGAAAATAAGAGAGGAAAAAAATAGAAGATAGAAAAAAATGGAACTGTAGATGCTGAAAATATCTTTATTCAAACAGGAAATTTTTGAAAATCATAATACAGATATAACTAGTAAAGAAAAAAATATTAATTAATTCTGAAGAAAATATAGATATTACTTCTTCTAAGTTGAAAGCAAAAAACTATTTTACTTGATGGTAAAAAGATATTCTTTTAAGTTCTGGATTATCATATTCAAAAGATAATGGAAAAGAATATGTATCTAAAAAAACAGCATTAGAAGCAGAGGATGCAATAGGAATACAAGGAAGAGATATAACTTTAGAAGCTACTGATTTAACAACAGGAAATCAAGGTAAGATTGCAATAAAAATCTGATTCATTAAAAGTAAAAGATCTTAAAACTGTAGATGCTGATTATGAGGCTAAACTAACTGAAACTGGGGAAAGCTTTTTAAAAGATCATCAATATGCTAAAGAATCTAAGGCTAAATTAAATTCAGAAGCATCGACAATAAAAAGGAAATGTAGTTAGTGTTTCAGCTGATAATGGAATTTTTAGTTGAGGGATCTTCTATTACTGGAATAGATAAAGACAGTGATATCTATATTCAATCTAAAGGAGATACAGTTATAAAGAATAGCCAAGAAGTAGCTTATTCTAATTATTTTTTTCTGATGCAAGAGGTAAGGATAAGAACGGAAAATACAGATTGGTAAGTATAGATAAGAATAGAAAAGAAAATATTAATATTATCAGTAGTGTTTTAAAAATCAGAAGGTAATATAAATATAGTTTCTAAAAAATTTAGATGTCATTGCCAGCAAATTGAACTCTAAAAAGATATAAATTTAAAGGCAAATGAAAACCTAAATATTTTAGCAAATCTAAATAAATCAAAAGAAGAAGTCTATTCTCTAGATTGGGGAAGTGGCTCAATCAATAATTATGAGAAAGCAAATGAAAAAGAAGAAGTAAAATCTACAGAAATTAGTGCAGAAAAATAATGTTAATATATATGCTGGAAAAAGACTTGAAAAATGTATCTGTTAAAATTGAGGCTGCAGATGTTAACTCAAAGGCTGGAGGAAAGACAATTAATTCTGCTTTAGCTGATAAAGAAAAAAAGCAAGTGAAAAGAAAGTAAATGTAGGAGTAGAGGCTAGTGGTAGTGTTGGATTTGCTGGAATGGGAGCTTCAGGTTCAATAAATACAATAAATAATACAAAGTCATCTAAAGTTTCTGGAATAGAAGGATTATTAGAAGATGATAATGAATTTAAGACAGCCCAAGCTAAAAGCTAGTGTTAAAAGCAGGCGTAGATATAGAAACTAATGCAAAAAGATACTATGACATATAAAAAAATAATAAAAATCGTAGCTAATAAAGCTAATGTTACTATTGATTCTGAAGGAACAACTGATATTGGAAATACAGATATTTTATCTAAAAAAAGATGTTAATATAAGTGGAGAAGATGTCATTAGCACGGATAAAGAAAATACAAGTAAAGAAGTTATAAAACACTGCCAAAAATTAGAATAGGTGGAGATATTACTCTTTCTAATGAAACAGTTAATAAGATCAATAGTATAGTAAATGACTCAAAAGACTTAAAAGAAACAAATTGAAAAATAAATTAGTTTTTAGATTTATTAGACAATGTTCCTAAAAATTGTAAAAAGAAGTTAAAAGATTTTTGCTAAAAGTATTCCTGATATAGCAAAAGCAAGATGTTCTTAGTATTGAATCTAAACAAGGTCTAGATGTTTCTTATGATAACACTACTAAGAAAAATATCTGAAACTACTTCTACTTCAGTTAAAAAGTGAAGAAGGAAGTGTAAATATAGTAGCTAAAAAGGAGATATCAAATTAAAAAAATACTCATATAGATGCAAAAGATAATGCAGTCTTAAATGCAGAAAAATAGAGTAGAATTACTTGCAGGAGAGAAAAAGATCATACAGAAAAATAATGGTTTTTCTTTAGGAACAAAAAATAGCAGAAACTATTGGAGTAAATATAAAAGATGGAGCTAATGCTAAAAGTAGGGTATAGAAGTTAGAACTGAATATCATGGAAGCTCAGATATTAAAAAAATGAAAGTTTAAATAGTACTATCAATGCAAAGAATATAGTTAAAGATGCAAAAGATGTAGTTGAAGATGATAAGACTTCTTCACACTATAAAGATGAACGTAAACTTGGAGTTAATGCAGATATAAAACTTGGAGTTTCTTCTAATCATGTAATTGCAGCTGATGGAAGTGTAAGTGGTAATGGAGAATATAATTTTGATATTGGAAAAAAAGCCGTGAAAATGTTAATACTGGAGAAAAAAATACTTCTCAAATTGATGGAGGAGTAAATGTGAGTGCTAGTGTTAGTATAGATGGAAAAAAACACCAGATTTTTTTCAGTTGGAACTAAAGAATTCAATTACATGATAAGAGTATTTTTACATTTACCTAAAAACAGATGGTATTATAAATAAAGAAGTGGTAGATAAAATAAGTGAAAAAAATTTCATCAAATATGAAATCAACAAAAAGAAATAGAATCTAAATCAAAAAGAATAGGTGAAAAAAATTGAGAAAAAGGATATAGATGTATTTTTCATATTATTTTATTTTTTTCATTGAGTTTATATATATCCATATACATTTTCTTCAATTACAATAGAAAATGACTTCTTTCCTCCTATGGAGGTAAGAAGTCTCCTTTCTTCTTCTGAGAATAAAGAGTTAAATGAAGAAGACATTGTTAATTTGAGCCGAAAAATTAACTAATCTTTATATTAAAAAAATGGATATATCACTAGTTTTGTTAAATTAAAAAAAGTATAAATTTAGAGGATAATGAACTTGTTTTTTTAGTGTAGAATATGGAAGAATTAATGATATTTTAATTGAAGATTCCTATGATTTCAGTTTACCAACAAGTAAAGGTGAAATATTAAATATAAGAGATATAGATCAATTTATTGAAAAATACTAAAACAGAATTAACAAATATGAAAGTAGAAATTTTTACCTTCTGAGAGAGAAGGTTATTCTGATATAGAGATAAAAAAAGAAAGAAAAAAACAATTTCGAGCTAGAGTTATTTTAGATAATTTTAATTATAAAGATCAAGGTAGAGAAAATGTAGCACTATTTTTATCGAGATTCATCAGTTTTTTAGGAGATAGTTTTCAATTTTTTTATTAAAGAAAGATTATCAAAAGAATAGAGATGATAATAAAGAAAGCCAATATCGTCTAACTTATTCCGTACCAATAGGCTATTCGGCTTTACAATATAGTTTCACTAAGAAAAAATTTTAATAGATTTCCAAATAAAAATACAGTACTAAAAAGATGAAGATATACATTATTTTTGAATTTTTCAAGAGTTTTATCAAGAAATTCTGAAAAATAAATTTGAAATTTATTCAAGTTTAAATTTGAAAGATACGAAAAATTATTTTAATGATATAAAAATTAGATGTTTCAAGTAAAAGATATTCAAGTTTTACAGTAGGTCTAAGAAATACCCATTATTTTAATAATTCTTATTTATTCATTGATTTAGGCTTTGAAAAAGGAGTATCTTGGTTTCATTCAGATAATAATAATGGAAATGAAAAATACTTAACCCCTTTGATTAAAAATATGGTCGCACACTGTGACTCTAGCACTGTAGGGTGTCAGTCATGAGTTAGACCATTAAGTATAGTCAGCATATATAGAAATATGTATGTAGAGGTAGCAACTTTAAAAAGCTATCCAATACTACTCGAATTGCTGGAAATCCCTAAAGCTAGTATAACTACAACATAGTACCTAAATAGTATGGTACAAATGTGAAAGTGGCGAAAGCAGAAAAAAATATACTAGATGACATAAGGTTAAATCCTAAGTGTTAAGCTAGTAATCCCCAAATCAAAAGATTTGGGAAAGGCTAAAAATGGGCAATCAGCAGCCAAGACCGAAAGGTAAGGTTCAACGACTATTCCTCCTGAGGGAAGTACACCAAAAGCTGGTGGAAGTGGGTAGACCCAAACAGGTAAAAGCTGTGGGATAAGATATAGTCTGTGCTTGTTAGAGATAACAGAAGTTCAAGATACTAACCCATTAATCAAGTTAATGGGAATAAGATTGAGAGAACTGCATAGGTGGTAGCGTACTTATGTGAACAATAACCTCTAAAATGACTGAGTTATTTTTATCTTTATAAAAACTATAGGTATAGATAAAAGATGACATATAGTTGTAGTAGGTTCAGAAAGAATTTAAAAAATATAACTTAAACATAAATTATTCTAAGAGTTTTTCCAACAAAATATGGATATTTTTAACTATCAATTAAATATTTTTTTCCTCTTATTCAAAAATCACATTTATTAGATAATAATAAACTTGAAATGGGGGTTTGACAGTGTTCGTGGCTTTAAGGAAAAATACTATAAAGGGCGATAAAGGACTATATATACAGAATACTTTAATATGGAGAAATAAAAGTTTTTTTGATCCTTTTATAGGACTTGATCTAGGTTTATCTAGGGATCGTTATAGAAAAAAATAGTGATAGAATTGCTGGAATAGCAGTAGGTCTAAAATTTCAAAAGGATAACTTAACTGCTGAGATAGCATTCTCAAGAGCTTTAAGAAGAGCTGATGAAAATGCCTAAAGAAACGCCACCAATATTTTTTTAAAATGTCATATCAATTTTAAAAGAGCTGTTGCAAATCAATGATTTGTACTCGCACCCATAATCTTGGACATAAGATTGGGGGTGCAGTAGTGAGTAAATTAACAAGAGAAAATAAAATTGAAATATTTGAAAGGAGAAAAAGGAAACTATTCTTCTTTAGCTAAAGCTTTTGCGATGTTCAGGAATCTAATATTAAATAATTGGTGCTTTAATTGAAAAACATGGATATGATATTTTAAGAAAAGATAAAAATAGAGTATATTCTAAAGATTTTAAATTACAAAACAATTAATAGAATTTTTAATTGACTGTGAATCTATTAATTCTGTGCTATTGATATTGGATTGACATCTTCTGGTATTTTTAAGATAATTGGTCAAAAATTTATGGGTATAATGTTGTAGAAAAGAAAAAGGGAAGGAAAACCTAAATCATGACTAAACTTAAGAAAAGATGATAAAGTATTACCTGAACAAGATAAAATTAAGCAATTAGAAGAAGAAAATTTGTATCTTAAGGCTGAGAATGAATATTTATTGAAAGCTCTAGTTCAAGAAAGGAAGCTAAAAGAGAAGAAAAAGTAAAAATAATAGCTGAACTTAGAGCTAAATATCCTTTCAAAATGCTATTAAAGATTGCTGGAATATCAAGATCAGTATATTATTACTATATTGGTAGATATTGATGAGAAGAATAAAAGATATTATTGAAAAATCAAAGAAATCTTACTATGCGAATAAAGGAAGATATGGTTATCGCAGAGTAACATTGGAATTATCAAGGTTTAAATGTTAATCATAAAAAGTGACAAAAGAATTACGAAGAAATTTAAATTTACAAAAGTATTATCCGTAAAAAGAAAAATATTCTTCATACAAAGGTCGCATAGGAAAGATAGCGGATAAACTATATTAAAAGAAATTTTGAAGCAACAGCTCCAAATCAAAAATGGTTTGCTAGATGTAACAGAATTTAATTTTAAGAGGAGAAAAGTTATGCACTTATCTCCAATATTAGATGCTTATGGAAGATATATAGTTTCACATATGATATTTGCAGTGCTAACTTGGAGCAGATAAATCATATGTTAAGTTTAGCATTTAAAGAAAAATGAAAAGTTATGAAAATTTGATATTTCATAGTGACCAAGGATGGCAGTATCAACATTCTTCATAACAAGAAAGATTGAAAAAAGAAAAAGATAACTCAAAAGCATGTCAAGAAAAGGAAATAGTTTAGATAATGGATTAATGGAAAGTTTCTTTTGGGTTGTTAAAAACAGAAATGTTTTATGAACAAGAAGAAAAGTACAAGACATTAGAAGAATTGAAAAGAAGCAATAGAAGATTATATATTATTACAACAACAAAAGAATAAAGGAAAAATTAAAAGGATTAACTCCTGCTTCACAAGTCAATCCCTCATTAGTAAAGTTAAATTAATTTGTCCAACTTTTTGGGGTCAGTACATAAAGAAAAATAGTTCGTTACTGAGTAAATTTCTTTAACGATAAAATTTCCATTCTGTAACTCACTTATACTTTAGATTAAAATTTTAATTTTGCAACAGCCCATTTTTCAATACAAAGAGAATTCTTAAGTTTTTAATTCTCAAAAATTCTCTTAATTCTATCAGGTCATAGTCTAAACTTTTTATCAACACTATTTGACAAATAACCT
>BNJT01000245.1_pt1 | contig 74669 bp, 90 predicted proteins | sample 8540491 | NCBI WGS metagenome assembly BNJT01 (sample SAMD00202455, study PRJDB9452) | human saliva metagenome | host: Homo sapiens | reverse complement strand
AGTGAATTGTGCTCTTTTTTTCGTGCAATCAAAAAAAGCCCTTTAGTATCAACACTTTAAGGGGTTTTTTTGTTTGTTTTGAGTGATAAAAAGGGGCAGATAAGGGGCAAAATTTTTAGAGTTTTACTTTATCTAGTTTGCTAGATATATCTAATACCATTTTTTTTGAGTGACATGAGAATAAATCTCTAGTGTGGTCTTTGAGTCACTATGCCCTACTCTGTCCATAATAGCAGTTAGCGGGATGCCTAGTTCAGCAAGTAAAGAGATATGAGAATGTTTGAACATGTGAGTAGTGATGTTTTTGTCAATATCTAGCTTTTTACCATGATTTTTTAAAGGTATAATAACCATGGCACTTGTTATTGGCTCTCCTAGAGTGTTGATAAAAATAGAATCATTATCAAATCCGTTTTTGGTATTCTCTACAATTTGCTCTTTGATGATGTCTAACACTTTTTTAGGAGCGGTTATAATTCTATCTGATTTTGCCGTCTTTTGTGCAATTCTCTTTTTAAGTCTAAAATCGTATGTATGCCTTATGTGAATTGTCTTTTTTGAAAAGTCTATATCCTCTTTGTAACTCAAGGCAGCAAGCCCTACAATATTCTGCCTATTTTGGAGGATGTACAGCAATCCATAACCATCCGAGCGGTGGGAATTTCTCAAGCACTGACCTACACTCATTTGCGTCAGTAAAAAACATGAATACTTTAGTTGCAACTAACAACTCAAAAGCTTATCGAATTACAAAAGGCTCTGATTTGTGGCTGAAGAAAAACGCTAAAAAATATGGTTATACTTATTCATACGAATAAAAGAAAGAAGTTTAAAAAATGGGAGGTCGTGGAGCGAGCTCTAGAATAAGCGACAAAAAGAAGATATATGGCACAGAGTATGAGACAGTACATAAAGTAGGCAATATAAAATTTGTTACTCAAAATGAGCAAGGGTCACAAAAGTCTCCAATGGAAACGATGACAAAAGGTAGAGTTTATGTGCTCATCGACAAGAACAAAAACGCACCCAAGAGTATTGTTTATTTTGATGAAAAAAATAAGCGTAATAAGCAAATTGACTTAGATCATGTGCACAAAGGCATGAAACCACATACTCATCATGGCTATAATCATGCAGAATATGAGAGAAGTAAAAAGGGTGCATCCAATTTGACACCAAAAGAGCATAAACTTGTTGAAAAAGTAGAAAAAGAGTGGTATAATCACACTAAGAAACGTAGGGAGTAGTATATAGGGATTACGCCTTGATGGAGGAGATTCCGGTTCGAATCCGGGCTACTACGTTACATCTTAGCCCCTAAATTGGGGCTTTTTTTATTTTCCCGTCTTAAAACATCCCTTTTTAACATATACAATGAAATCATAAGTATAAAATGCTTGTGATTTTTTTGTTTGAAAGGAGGGTGAAAATTATCTAGAGATGGGATTAAAAATTTAAAACCAGTTACAGAACGAAGCAAAGATTAAATAAGAGCTATTAGCTCAAAAGGAGGTAAAGCATCTAGCGTAGCAAGAAGAAAGAAAGCCGATCTAAAAAAAGCATTTGAAACCCTCTTATCTTTGGATGTGACGGATAGTAAAATCAAGAAACAACTTGAAGAAATGGGTATGGCTGGCAACAATGAGGCGTTATTAGCCTTTGCAACCTTTCAGTAAGCGGTAAAAAGCAATCAGAAAGCGACTGAGAACATAATCAAGCTGACCAATACCAAAGATAGGTACGATATACAAGAGCAGAAAGAGCATATAAGAGCGCTCAAACATGATAATAGAGAGCGTGAGGAGGCTGAGAAAGGATCAACTGAAACAATCCATATTGTCGATGAGTGGCTAGATGAAGTAAGGGGGGCAACAGACGATCTTTAGAGTACAAGAGAATATTAACCCTCATTTTAAATCAGTCTAGGTATCCAGCTTGCCTTATAACGTGCTAAAAGGCGGGCGTTATTCTTTTGAGTTGTTATATGCTCTTTTTTCGTGCTTTTTTCGAATAAATAAGATAAAATAGCCTAGAATAAATGAGAATAGAAAAGAGAAGATTATGAAAATTCGTGGTTTTGAATTAGTTTCTAGTTTTACAGATGAAAATTTGCTACCAAAGCGTGAGACAGCACATGCAGCTGGTTACGACTTAAAGGTTGCTATGCGCACAGTTATTGCTCCAGGAGAGATTGTCTTGGTTCCGACAGGGGTCAAGGCTTATATGCAACCGACAGAAGTGCTTTATCTCTATGATCGTTCTTCAAACCCTCGTAAGAAGGGCTTGGTTTTAATTAACTCAGTTGGGGTTATTGATGGGGATTATTATGGAAATCCTGGAAATGAAGGGCATATTTTTGCGCAGATGAAGAATATCACAGACCAAGAGGTTGTTCTTGAAGTTGGGGAACGTGTAGTTCAGGCTGTCTTTGCACCTTTCTTGATTGCAGATGGAGATGAGGCAGACGGCGTGCGGACTGGTGGATTTGGATCGACTGGGCACTAAGATGAAGATTATCTTTGTACGTCATGGAGAGCCAGATTATCGTGAGTTAGAGGAACGTTCTTATACAGGTTTTGGGATGGATTTAGCACCCTTGTCTGAGAAGGGACGGCAGCAAGCTCAGGAACTGAGCAAACAAATTCTTTACTACACTCAGCTGATCTACTCAGTTTCTTCTGCAGTCACAAGAGCTTTAGAGACTGCTTGCTTATGTGGTTTGTGCTACTGGACTTCCTTTGAGAGTGGAGCCATTATTGCATGAATGGCAAGTCTATGAAAGTGGCACAGATAATTTTGAAAAAGCTCGTACTATGTTTCTAGAAAATAATGGATCCTTACCTTCTAATAGTCCTATTCAATATGAGACAGCTGTGGAGATGAAGTCTCGATTTCTAGAATGTATGTCTAAGTATCGAGAACATCAAACTGTGGTAGTTGTAGCCCATCGCATGCTGATACGGCAGTTTGTGACAAATGAGAAGATTGATTTTTGCCAAGTGATTGAGTGTGAGTTAGAGATTTAGAAAGAGGTTTATCATCGCAAAGAAAAAAGCGACATTTGTATGTCAAAATTGTGGGTATAATTCCCCTAAATATCTGGGACGTTGCCCCAACTGTGGGTCTTGGTCTTCTTTTGTAGAAGAAGTTGAGGTTGCCGAGGTCAAAAATGCGCGTGTGTCCTTGACGGGTGAGAAAACTAAGCCCATGAAACTGGCGGATGTGACCTCTATCAATGTCCATCGTACTAAGACCGAGATGGAGGAGTTTAACCGTGTGCTTGGAGGCGGAGTGGTACCAGGAAGTCTTGTTCTTATCGGTGGGGATCCAGGGATTGGGAAATCAACTCTGCTCTTACAAGTCTCAACCCAGCTGTCTCAAGTCGGAACAGTTCTCTACGTCAGTGGGGAGGAGTCAGCCCAGCAGATTAAGTTACGAGCGGAGCGCTTGGGGGATATCGATAGTGAGTTTTATCTCTATGCCGAGACCAATATGCAAAGTGTTCGTGCAGAAGTAGAGAGAATTCAGCCAGATTTTCTCATCATCGATTCTATCCAGACCATTATGTCTCCTGAGATTTCAGGGGTGCAAGGATCTGTGTCTCAGGTACGTGAGGTGACAGCTGAACTCATGCAGCTGGCCAAAACCAATAACATTGCTATCTTTATAGTTGGACATGTGACTAAGGAAGGGACTTTGGCTGGTCCGCGTATGTTGGAGCACATGGTGGACACGGTGCTTTACTTTGAAGGGGAGCGCCACCATACCTTTCGTATCTTGAGAGCAGTCAAAAACCGTTTTGGTTCCACTAATGAGATTGGAATCTTTGAGATGCAGTCGGGTGGACTGGTTGAGGTTCTTAATCCTAGTCAAGTTTTCTTAGAAGAGCGTTTAGACGGTGCGACTGGTTCGTCCATCGTAGTGACCATGGAAGGAACCCGTCCAATTCTTGCTGAAGTGCAGGCCTTGGTGACACCGACCATGTTTGGGAACGCCAAGCGCACGACGACTGGCCTTGACTTCAATCGTGCTAGTCTAATTATGGCTGTTTTGGAAAAACGGGCAGGTCTCTTGCTTCAAAATCAGGATGCCTATCTCAAATCAGCTGGCGGTGTCAAATTAGATGAACCTGCTATTGACCTGGCTGTTGCAGTTGCTATAGCTTCGAGCTATAAGGACAAGCCAACCAATCCTCAAGAATGTTTTGTAGGGAGAGCTTGGGCTTGACAGGGAGAGATTCGGCGTGTAAATCGTATCGAGCAACGCATCAATGAAGCAGCAAAACTTGGATTTACAAAAATCTATGTACCGAAAAATTCCTTGACAGGTATTAAGCCACCTAAGGAAATTCAGGTGATTGGAGTGACGACTATCGGAGAAGTCTTGAAAAAAAGGTATTTCTCTTAATAGTCTTACTCAGCTTTTAGATTGACTAATCACTTTTATAGCCACATTTATTACAAACAAGGAGGAATTTCTGATGAAATTTTCTATGGACAGTCATATGCAATTTCCTTTGGTAGAGTTGTCACTCAATCAAGGAGAAACCGTCTATATCCAGCGAGGTAGTATGGTTTACCACACGCCTAACGTAAGTCTCAATACCCAGCTCAATGCTAGCGGTTCAGGTTTGGGACGTTTTGTTAAAGCTGTAGGACGTTCAATGGTTTCTGGTGAAAGCACCTTCATTACTCAAGCTGTAGCAGAGTCTGATAACGGGAACCTTGCTCTAGCACCAGATACTCCTGGGCAAGTAATTGCTCTTGAACTAGGTGAAAAACAATATCGACTGAATGATGGGGCTTTTCTAGCTCTTGATGGTACAGCTTCCTATACTATGGAGAGTCAGTCTATTGGTAAAGCTCTGTTCGGAGGGCAAGGCGGTCTCTTTGTGATGACTACCCAAGGCCAGGGAACTCTCTTGGCCAATGCTTTTGGATCTATCAAGAAAATTGAGCTACAAAACCAAGAAATAACCATTGACAATGCCCATGTGGTGGCTTGGAGTCAATCTTTGGACTATAATATCCACTTAGAAAATAGCTTCTGGCAGTCTATTGGTACAGGCGAAGGAGTGGTGAATACCTTCCGAGGAACTGGTGAGGTCTACGTACAAAGTCTCAATCTTCAGAGCTTTGCAGGATCGCTCAATAAGTATATCCAAAAAGGTTCATAAAAATAAAACTAGGACAGAAGCCCAAGCTAGAAGCTGGATGTCTCTGTCCCAGTTTTTTTATATGAAGGTTGACAACTGACAAGACAAAGAAAAGATGGTAAGATAGGATATAAATAATTTGGTGTTCAAATTATCTGATAGACTAGAAAGTGAGTTGTCATGTCCTATTTTGAAAATTTTTTAAAAGCCAATCAAGCCTATGTAGAACTGCATGGAGATCTTCATTTATCAATCAAACCAAAGACCAAGGTTGCAATCGTAACTTGTATGGACTCGCGTTTACACGTTGCGCCAGCTCTTGGGTTGGCTCTGGGAGATGCTCATATTTTGCGGAATGCTGGAGGGCGAGTGACAGATGATATGATTCGCTCGCTTGTGATTTCCCAGCAACAAATGAGGACAAGGGAAATTGTGGTGCTCCATCATACAGACTGTGGTGCACAGACATTTGAAAATGGTCCTTTTCAGGAGTATTTGAAAAAAGAACTAGGAGTGGATGTTTCTGACAGGGACTTTTTGCCTTTCAAGACATTGATGAAAGTGTTCGTGAGGATATGAGATTGCTACAGGAAACTCCTCTAATCCCAGATGATGTTGTTATTTCAGGTGCGGTTTACGATGTGGATACAGGAAGGATGACAGTCGTAAAACTGTAAGGATTAAATGTAGAAAGATAGTGTATGAAGAAAAATATTATTTTATTTGTTTTTATTGTATTAGTGTGTATTGGTTTTACAGTATGAAACCATGTATTTTTACAGATGGATCGATGTCTGGAACGGAATATGGAGTGATGGGACTTTCCATCTTTCTAGCACTCTTTTATATGATTCCAGCTGTTTATCTCCTATACCGCATTGGACATAAATGGGAAACACCAAGAAAGGCTATAACTTTGTCCTTATTGGGTGGGCTATTTATTTCGGGTTGGTTATCTAGTTTTTACCAATACCTACATACATGATTTTCTGACGAATCTTTTCCCAGATAGTAGGTTTTTGAATGCTTTGGAAAATGCCATTGTAGCCCCGATTGTAGAGGAACCTTTAAAATTACTACCTCTTGCCTTTGTTTTGTATTTGATTCCAATTAAAAAATTGAAACCAATCTTTTTACTAGGGATTGCTTCAGGTTTAGGGTTTCAAATGATTGAGGATATCAGCTATATTCGCTCGGATTTATCAGAGGGCTTAGCTTATACAATTTCTCGGATTTTAGAGCGAATAGCGTCTGCTCTTGCCTCGCATTGGACTTTTTCAGGACTTGCCATACTAGGTCTTTACTTGCTTTACAGGGCTTATAAAGGTCAGAAGGCGACACTGAAGTCTGGTTTGATCTATCTTGGTTTGGCTTTTGGAACACACTTTTTATTCAACTCACCTATTGTAGAGTTGGAGACAGAGTTGCCCCTTGCTTTTCCTCTTGTAACAGCTATTACTCTTTATAGCTTTTATCAGGCTTTCCAGTTTGTTGAGAAGTACAAGGACGCGATGATAAAAGAGATTTCTTAAAAGATTATAACAAGAGTATAAATGTTTGCTCTTGTTTTATTTTTGATTGAAAAATAGAGAAAAAAGCGCTACAATGGTAGTTGGAAAATATTGTGAAAAAACACAAGTGATACATAAATACCGGAGGGAATCATGTCTTTTTCTGATTTAAAGCTCTTTGCCCTTTCTTCAAATAGAGAATTGGCAGAGCGTGTGGCGCAAGAGATTGGGATTGAATTGGGGAAATCAAGCGTTCGCCAATTTTCAGATGGGGAAATTCAGGTTAATATCGAGGAGTCTATCCGTGGGAGACACGTATTTATCCTGCAATCAACAAGCTCACCTGTTAATGACAACTTACTTGAAATCTTTGATTATGGTCGATGCTTTGAAGCGTGCCAGTGCAGAATCTGTCAACGTTGTTATGCCTTACTACGGTTATGCACGTCAGGATAGAAAAACGCGCGCGCGTGAGCCAATCACTGCAAAACTCGTTGCAAACATGCTAGAAGTTGCTGGGGTAGATCGTTTGTTGACGATTGATTTGCACGCTGCACAGATTCAAGGGATTTCTTTGATATTCCAGTGGATCACTTGATGGGTGCTCCTTTGATTGCGGACTACTTTGAGCGTCGTGGTATGGTTGGTTCAGACTACGTGGTTGTCAGTCCAGACCACGGAGGAGTAACACGTGCCCGTAAATTAGCCGAGTTTTTGAAAACTTCTATTGCGATTATCGATAAACGTCGTAGCGTAGATAAGATGAATACCAGTGAGGTTATGAACATCATCGGTAAGGTAGAAGGAAAAACTTGTATTTTGATTGATGACATGATTGACACAGCTGGTACAATCTGTCATGCTGCTGATGCTTTGGCTGAAGCAGGAGCAGTTGAGGTATATGCAAGCTGTACGCACCCAGTACTGTCAGGGCCTGCTATGGACAATATCCAAAAATCAGCTATTAAAAAATTGGTTGTTTTGGATACCATCTACTTACCAGAAGAACGTTTGATTGATAAGATTGAGCAAATCTCTATTGCTCACCTTCTTGCGGATGCTATCGTCCGTATCCACGAAAAACGTCCACTTTCTCCCTTGTTTAGTATTGAGAAAAAAATCTAATTCATTCGTTAAATAAAAACAAAAACTCCTAACCAGGTGCAGTTCAAAAGTTGCCTTTGTTAGGAGTTTTTTTAGTAGCAAAAAAATATGCAAGCCTTTTTCAAAAATATGCTATACTAAATGAAAAAAGGAGGATTTCTATGAGTCAAGAATTTATCAATCCAAGTGATGGAGTGGTCCGTCACTATCTAGCAAACTAGTAAAACTAATTGCCGTAGTGGGTTTATCTGATCGTGAGGAAACAACTAGCAATCGAGTGACTAAGGAAATGCAGGCTCGTGGCTATAAGATTATTCCTGTTAATCCCAAAGGCTGCAGGGTGGGTGAAATCTTGGGAGAAAAAGGCTTATGCCAGCCTAGCTGAGATTCCTTTTTCCTGTAGATATTGTCAACGTATATCGTCGTAGTGAATTTTTTTACCGGATGTAGCGCGTGATTTTCTCAAAGCGGATGCCAAGATTTTTTGGGCGCAACTAGGGCTTGAAAATCCAGAAGCGGAAGAAATCTTGCGTGATGGAGGATGCGATGATATCGTGATGAATCGTTGCATAAAGAGAGAACATACGCGTTTAATTCTTGAACAATAAAAGAGAGTGGGACAGAAATCGGTAATTCGTTAGAATTCGATTTCGTCGTCCCACCTCCGCACAGATTGAGTAGGGGCTGTAAAAGCTGATGAAATCAGCGTAGTAGAAACCCACTCAACCACTGCGTCTTGCTTGAAAATCCAACATCAAAAATGAGAGGGCTAGGACTTTTGTCCCAGCCTCTTTGTCTTATAAAAATACCGATTAGCATTTGCATGCCAAGACTAGTCAGGATGATAGCAATCCAACAAAGGGCTCCAAGAAGAATGGATTTTTCCACTTGATTTGATCATAGCAATGAGGTTAGTTTTGAGACCGATAGCACTCATAGCCATGATGATGAGGAATTTGGAGAGTTGTTTGAGAGGTGCAAAAGAAGCTATTGCTAACACTAAAAAGAAGTAAGGACGGTGGTTAGCAGAGAAGCTAGGATAAAGTAGAGAATGAAAAACAGGGAAGATTTTTTTAAGCTTTTACCCCTTGCTTGTTTCCTTTGTTGACGGCTTTGCCAATAGGAGAGGAAGAGAGTGATAGGGATAATAGCTAGAGTACGGGTCAGTTTGACAATGGTAGCAGATTCGAGAGTATTGCTTTGGTAAAGACTATCCCAGGCGCTAGCTGTGGCCGTTACTGAGGAAGTATCGTTAACCGCAGTGCCTGCAAAGAGAGCAAAACCCTTCGTTGGAAAGATGGAGCCAGGTTCCTAGCGTTGGGAAGATAAGAGCTGCCAAGACATTGAAGAAAAAAGATAACAGAAATGGCTTGTGCCACTTCTTTTTCCTTGGCGTGAATAACAGGAGCAGTCGCTGCAATGGCAGAACCGCCACAGATAGAAGATCCAACTCCAATCAAGGTAGCTAGCTTTGTATCTAGGTTAAAAAAGCGCTGGAAGAGATAAGCGATGATCAAAGCAATAGAAATAGTTGAGAGGATGACAGGGAGGGAAGATTTTCCAACTGCCAAAAACTTGGGAGATATTGAGTCCAAACCCGAGCAAAAATAACAGCATATTGGAGCAATTTTTTTGGAGCTATAAGTCAAAGCCGGTGTCCAGTTGTTTGTGGTTAGAGAGAAAGGGATGGAGAAACATTCCGATAAAGATAGCAAAAACTGGTGCTCCTACAACCGGCATGAAGCTTCCTAAAATCCCAAGAAATGATAGATATGATAAGACAGACCAAAAGTCCAGCCCAATTTTTTTGATAGAAATGACATAAAAAAACCTCCGAGAATAAACACTTCTTATTATAGTCTTGTCTCGGAAAAAGTAAAATAGAAAGCCTTTGGAAGGCTAATTCTAGATGTAATTTTGCGGTCAGAGAGCTTTTGTAGTATAATAGACATATGTTCTTTGATCAAGGAGGGTATCTATGGACTTAACCAAGCGCTTTAACAGACAATTAGATAAGATTCAAGTTTCCTTGATTCGTCAGTTTGACCAGGCTATTTCAGAGATTCCTGGAGTCCTGCGGTTGACCTTGGGAGAACCTGACTTCACAACTCCAGACCATGTCAAGGAGGCGGCTAAGCGAGCCATTGACCAAGATCAATCCTACTATACAGGGATGAGCGGTTTGTTGACATTGCGTCAGGCGGCGAGTGATTTTGTAAAAGAGAAATATCAGTTGGACTACAATCCTGAAAATGAAATCTTAGTTACAATTGGTGCGACAGAAGCTTTATCAGCTACTTTGACAGCCATTTTGGAGGAAGGAGACAAGGTTCTCTTGCCAGCTCCTGCTTATCCAGGTTACGAGCCTATTGTCAATCTAGTTGGCGCAGAGATTGTTGAGATTGACACGACTGAAAATGGTTTTGTCTTGACCCCTGAAATGCTGGAGAAGGCAATTTTGGAGCAGGGTGACAAGCTCAAAGCAGTCATTCTCAACTATCCAGCCAACCCTACAGGCATTACCTATAGTCGTGAACAATTGACAGCCTTGGCAGCTGTTTTACGCAAGTATGAGATTTTCGTTGTCTGTGATGAGGTTTACTCAGAATTGACCTACACAGGGGAAAATCATGTATCGCTGGGTACTATGCTGAGAGATCAGGCCATTATCATCAATGGTCTATCCAAATCCCATGCCATGACCGGTTGGCGTTTAGGATTTATTTTTGCACCAGCAAACTTTACGGCTCAACTCATCAAGAGTCACCAGTACTTGGTCACTGCCGCAAACACCATGGCACAACATGCTGCGGTAGAAGCCTTAACAGTTGGTAAGAACGATGCAGAACCCATGAAGAAGGAATATATCCAACGACGGGACTACATTATGGAAAAGATGACTGACTTTGGTTTTGAAATCATCAAGCCAGACGGTGCTTTTTATATCTTTGCTAAGATTCCAGCAGGCTATGATCAAGATTCCTTTGCTTTTCTGAAAGATTTTGCCCAGAAGAAGGCTGTTGCCTTTATCCCTGGTGCTGCCTTTGGCCAGTATGGAGAAGGCTATGTTCGCCTATCTTATGCAGCTAGCATGGGAACCATCAGAGAAGCTATGAAACGACTTGAGGAGTACATGAGAGAAGCATGATTCAATCGATTACGAGTCAGGGTTTAGTACTTTACAATCGAAATTTTCGAGAGGATGATAAGCTTGTTAAAATCTTTACAGAACAGGCAGGGAAGCGCATGTTTTTTGTCAAACACGCCGGCCAATCCAAACTAGCTCCTGTCATTCAACCCTTGGTGTTAGCTCGTTTTCTCTTGCGCATCAATGATGATGGACTCAGTTATATAGAAGATTATCATGAAGTAATGACCTTTCCAAGGATCAATAGTGATCTCTTTACCATGGCTTATGCGACCTATGTGGCAGCCTTGGCTGATGCGAGTTTGCAGGATAACCAGCAGGACGCTCCTTTATTTGCTTTTTTGCAGAAGACATTAGAGCTGATGGAAGAGGGCTTAGATTATCAGATCTTGACTAATATTTTTGAAATTCAGATTTTGACACGGTTTGGGATTGGTTTTAATTTTAATGAGTGTGTCTTTTGCCATCGGGTTGGCCAGGCTTTTGACTTTTCTTTCAAATATGGAGCCTGTCTTTGCCCAGAGCATTATCATGAGGATGAGAAACGATGTCATCTGAATCCCAATATCCCTTATCTTCTCAATCAATTTCAAGCCATTGATTTTGATACTCTGGAGACTATTTCGCTCAAGTCTGAAATCAAGCAAGACTTGCGCAAGTTTATGGACCAGATTTACGAAGAGTACGTCGGGATTCACCTAAAATCAAAGAAATTTATTGATTCCCTAGCCGATTGGGGACAATTACTAAAAGAGGAAGATAAATGAAAAAAATCGCAGTAGATGCAATGGGTGGCGATTATGCACCTCAAGCTATTGTAGAGGGAGTCAATCAAGCCCTTGCTGACTTTTCAGATATTGAGATTCAACTTTACGGAGATGAAAGTAAAATTAAGCAATATCTAACAGCTACAGAGCGCGTTAGTATTATCCATACTGATGAAAAAATCGATTCAGACGATGAGCCTACAAGAGCCATCCGTAAGAAGAAAAATGCCAGTATGGTCTTGGCGGCTAAGGCTGTCAAAGATGGGGAGGCAGATGCCGTGCTCTCTGCAGGGAATACAGGTGCCTTGCTTGCGGCCGGATTTTTCATCGTAGGTCGCATCAAGAACATCGATCGACCTGGGCTTATGTCAACCCTACCAACAGTGGATGGAAAAGGCTTTGATATGCTAGACCTCGGTGCCAATGCAGAAAACACAGCCCATCACCTTCATCAATATGCCATCCTAGGTTCTTTCTACGCTAAACATGTTCGTGGAATTGCAAAACCACGAGTTGGTTTGCTTAATAACGGGACAGAGAGCAGTAAGGGAGATCCACTCCGCAAGGAAACTTATGACTTGCTAGTAGCTGATGAGAGTTTGAACTTTATCGGTAATGTGGAAGCGCGTGATTTGATGGATGGCGTTGCTGATGTAGTCGTAACAGATGGTTTCACGGGAAACGCTGTGCTCAAATCCATTGAAGGTACAGCCATGGGGATCATGGGCTTGCTAAAAAATGCTATCACAGGTGGCGGTTTGCGAGCTAAATTAGGTGCTCTTCTTCTTAAGGATAGTCTTAGAGGTTTGAAAAAGCAACTCAACTATTCTGACGTTGGAGGTGCAGTCTTGTTTGGTGTCAAGGCGCCGGTTGTCAAGACTCATGGATCAAGTGATGCCAAGGCTGTGTACAGTACGATTCTTCAGATTCGTACCATGCTAGAAACAGACGTAGTTGCTCAAACTGCGCGTGAATTTTCAGGAGAATAATATATATGACAGAAAAAGAAATTTTTGACCGTATCGTGACTATCATCCAAGAACGTCAAGGGGAAGACTTTGTAGTCACAGAGGCCTTGAGCTTGAAGGATGATTTGGATGCTGATTCGGTAGATTTGATGGAATTTGTTCTAACCGTTGAAGATGAATTTGGAATCGAAATCAGTGATGAAGAAATCGATCACCTCCAAAGTGTGGCAGATGTATTGAAAGCCATTAAAGATAAAATCTAACATATAGCAACATGCAAGTCATGTTGTTTTTTTATTTCTCGAAAAAAGATAAGATTTTGAAATTTTACAGTTGATTTTACGAATAAAGAGATGAGAAGAAAAAAGGAGGATTACTGATGTATGTGACAGGTCTTTATCCGTGGTTGATCAAGTGGTTTTTAAAATAAATTTGACTCAGTTGTTTATTTTAAAATTATTTTATCGAATAGATAAGGAGAAGAAAAAGGAAAGGAGTCTGATTAATGTATTTACCAATTTTACTTCCATGGTTTATCAAATTATATTTTTAAATAAATTAAATTTATTTATTCATTTTTAAAAATAATTTCTCGAATAGATAAGTGAGAAGAAAAGGAAGGAGATTAGAAATGATTATTTCAGTTATTTATCCAATTTGGCTTTTTAAAAATGGTTTAAAGGTTAGAAATCACAAATATAAAAATAAGGGAGAAAACAAATGACAAACTTTGACAAAATGGAACAGAACTTTGTAGCTCTTAAGGAAGAAGAGCTGACGGAAGTGGATGGGGGGTCAGTTACCGCTGTAGTTGTAGGAGGTGTCTTACTAATTGGTGGTATTGCTTGGGGCTATTTTATGTAATAATAAGGAGAGAAAAAATGAATTTAAATAAATGGACAGAATTGACAGAAGAAGAATTGATGAATACAGAAGGTGGATCAATTACCTTAGCCACGGTTGGTGCAGGAGTGGCAATTTTCCTTGGTGGTCGATTAATTGGTCAAGATTTAAAACGTAAATTTGGATAAAAGTGGACTTGTATGAAAAATCTAAAAAATATAATGGGAGCAATTTTAATTATTTTTGGAGTGCTTTGTATATTGGGGGATTTACATGTAATCACCTTTAATGTTGAAAAATATTTCCAAACAGAATTATTTGTTCCGATGCTAATTTTGATGATGAGTTATTTGGATTCAGGTAAAGACAGGGTTTAAAGAGAACTATTATTAGTATGTGACAAATGCTATTGAATAATCATATTTTAGTTGTTGTTAATGGAATAAGAACTAAAAAAGAATGGAGAAAAAATGAATGTTTCAGAAGAATTTGTAGCGATTGTCATATCAGCTTCAGGAATTGTAGGATTTTTGGTTGGGGTAGCTATTGGATTAGCTAGTATAATGTAAAAAAAGGAGTAGGTGGAATACGAAAAAACTGGATGAAAAATTTGAAATCATGACAGATGCAGATTTATCTGTTACTGAAGGAGGTATCGTTGTTACTACTTCTACAGCGATAGCCTGGGGTGTTTTAGGAGTCGTTGCCTATATGTACGGTCGTCATCTAGGAAGCAGACGTTAATTTAAAAATTTGTGACAAATCATAAAAAAATTGAAAAAGATAAGAAATATTAATCATTATATTTTCTAGGTAGGACGTTTATCCTGCCTATTTTCTTTGTCCAAAAAGTGCTGTTCAGGTGGAGATATTGTTTTTTTAGAGATAATGTTCTTTTTACTTTTTTATTTGGATAAAATAATCTTACAAAGTTTTCTTTGGAGATGGTTAGGAAAAGGAGTAGGATATGAAATTTAGTAAACGTCACTATCGTCCTCAAGTAGATCAGATGGACTGTGGTGTAGCTTCATTAGCCATGGTCTTTGGCTACTATGGTAGTTATTATTCTTTGGCTCACTTGCGAGAGTTGGCTAAGACGACCATGGATGGGACCACGGCTTTGGGACTGGTCAAGGTTGCTGAGGAGATTGGTTTTGAGACGCGAGCCATTAAGGCCGACATGACTTTGTTTGATTTGCCAGATGTAACCTTTCCTTTTGTGGCTCATGTGCTTAAGGAAGGGAAATTGCTCCACTACTATGTGGTGACTGGGCAGGATAAGGATAGCATTCATATTGCCGATCCAGATCCCGGGGTGAAGTTGACTAAACTGCCACGTGAGCGTTTTGCGGAAGAATGGACAGGAATGACTCTTTTTATGGCACCGAGTCCAGACTATAAGCCTCATAAGGATCAAAAGAATGGTCTGCTCTCTTTTATCCCTATATTAGTGAAGCAGCGTGGCTTGATTGCTAATATCGTTTTGGCAACACTCTTGGTAACCTTGATTAACATTGTGGGTTCTTATTATCTGCAGTCTATCATTGATACCTATGTGCCAGATCAGATGCGTTCGACGCTTGGGATTATTTCTATTGGGCTGGTTATCGTCTATATTCTCCAGCAGATTTTGTCTTATGCTCAGGAGTATCTCTTACTTGTTTTGGGACAACGCTTATCGATTGATGTGATTTTGTCCTATATCAAGCATGTTTTTCACCTGCCTATGTCCTTCTTTGCGACACGTCGTACAGGGGAAATCGTATCTCGTTTCACGGATGCAAATAGTATCATCGATGCGCTGGCTTCGACTATTCTGTCAATCTTTTTGGATGTATCTACTGTCTTGATTATTTCAGTAGTTCTATTTTCACAGAATAGCAATCTCTTTTTCATGAGTTTGCTAGCCCTTCCTATCTATACAGTGATTATCTTTGCTTTTATGAAGCCCTTTGAAAAGATGAATCGGGAAACTATGGAAGCCAATGCGGTTCTGTCTTCTTCTATCATTGAGGACATCAATGGCATTGAGACCATCAAGTCCTTAACTAGTGAAAATTCACGCTACCAAAAGATTGACAAGGAATTTGTAGATTATCTGAAAAAATCTTTTACTTACAGTCGGGCAGAAAGTCAGCAAAAGGCTCTGAAAAAAGTCGCCCAACTCTTGCTCAATGTTGCCATTCTCTGGATGGGGGCTCTCCTAGTTATGGATAATAAGATGAGTTTGGGCCAGTTGATTACCTATAATACCTTGCTTATTTACTTTACAAATCCTTTGGAAAATATCATCAACCTGCAAACCAAACTTCAGACAGCGCAGGTAGCCAATAACCGTCTCAATGAAGTTTATCTGGTTGCATCTGAGTTTGAGGAAAAGAAAACAGTCTCGGATTTGAGCTTGCTAGAAGGAGATATGGATTTCAAGCAGGTTCACTACAAATATGGCTATGGTCGAGATGTCTTGTCGGACATCAATCTAACCATTCCGCAAGGCTCTAAAGTGGCTTTTGTAGGAATTTCAGGATCGGGTAAGACGACCTTGGCTAAGATGATGGTTAATTTTTATGATCCTAGTCAGGGGGAGATTAGTCTGGGTGGTGTCAATCTCAATCAGATTGATAAAAAGGCTCTGCGCCAGTATATCAACTACCTGCCTCAGCAGCCCTACGTCTTTAACGGAACGATTTTGGAGAATCTTCTCCTCGGAGCTAAGGAGGGGACGACCCAGGAGGATATCTTGAGAGCAGTGGAGTTGGCAGAGATTCGGGAGGATATTGAGCGCATGCCACTGAATTACCAGACAGAATTGACTTCGGATGGAGCGGGCATTTCAGGTGGGCAACGTCAGAGGATCGCTTTGGCGCGCGCTCTCTTGACCGATGCGCCTGTCTTGATCTTGGATGAGGCGACCAGCAGTCTAGATATTTTGACCGAGAAGCGAATTGTCGATAATCTCATGGTTTTGGATAAGACCTTGATTTTCATTGCCCACCGTTTAACCATTGCTGAGCGGACAGAGAAGGTTGTCGTTTTGGATCAGGGCAAGATTGTCGAAGAGGGTACACATATGGATTTACTGGCTCAGGGTGGATTTTACGCTCATCTAGTGAATAGTTAGAGAGGAGAAAAGATGCAATCAGAATTTTTAGAAAGTGCGGAGTTTTACAATCGTCGTTACCATAATTTTTCTAGTTATGTGATTTTTCCAAGTTTTATCTTGTTTTTGTTCCTGATCGTTTTTTCAATCTTTGCACAAAAGGAGATAAGCTTGACAGCTGGAGCTACGGTAGAACCTGCTCGTATCATTGCCACCATTCAGTCTAGTAGTAATAGTAAGATTGTTGCGAACCATTTGGCTGAAATAAGTTTGTCAAACAAGGAGATCTTCTTGTTCAATACCAAGAGGGAGCAGAAGCGGTTCAGGCAGAAAATTATGCTAGTCAGTTGGAAATGCTCAAGGATCAGAAGGTTCAACTGGAGTATTTAAAAGCAAGCCTTCAAGCAGGAAGTGATCAATTTCCTGAAGTAGATAAATTTGGCTATCAGCATAGTTTTTTAGATTATCTAAATCAAGCTGCTAGTCTGCGAAGTCAGGTTGAGCAACAAAATGCTAGTATATCATCTCAAAATGCAGCAGCCAGTGGTAGTCAGGCAGAGTTAGGCAATCTCATCGGTGAAATCCAGTCCAAAATTAAAGAATATCAGCAAGCCAAGACTGCCATTCAAGCTGATGGAGTCTTAGGGAGTGATCATCCAGCTTATGCCATTTATCAGTCAACAAAGGAGCAGGGATCGGAAGTCAAACAGCAGGCCTTATCTCAGCTAGATGCTCACATCACTCAGTTGGAGTCAACTCTTGCAGGTTATCGAGTACAGTATGCAGGTTCAGGAGCCCAGCAAGCTTATGCATCTGGCTTAGGAAGTCAGTTGGAATCATTAAAATCCCAGCAACTAGCCAAGGTAGGCCAGGAATTAACGCTCTTGGATCAGAAAATTCTTGAAGCGGAGTCAGGTAAAAAAATTCAAGGAAATCTTTTAGATAAGGGGAAAATTACAGCAACAGAAGATGGTGTTTTACACCTGAATCCTGAGCATAGTCGATCTACCATCATTCCAGAAGGAACGATCCTCGCTCACCTTTTTCCACAGTTGGCTAGGGAGAGGAAGGCAAAACTGACAGCTTATATCGGTTCTAAGGAAGTGGTTGATCTCAAGCATGGAAATGAAGTACGATTTACAACAGTAACAGATGCCAATAAGCAACTAGTGTTGACGTCCAAGATTACCAATATCGATACCAGTGCGACTCAGACAGAAAAGGGGAATTTCTTTAAATTAGAGGCAGAGACGGACTTGAGTGCTGAACAGGCAGAAAAGATTCGTTATGGACTTGAAGGTCGTTTAACCATGATTATAGGTAGGAAGAGTTTTTTACGCTACTATCTGGACCGCTTTTTGAAACAAGAATAAGGTTCGCATTCTAACTCAAATCAATCTTAGAAAATCGCAAATGAAAAATCGTTTGCGATTTTTCTGTACTTTTTCAGACGGGACATCAAATATAGTTCGTGAAATATTTGATTTTTAGTGTATGTTGTGTTAGAATGATGTAAAGTAATGCGAAAGGCGAACAAGAAAATGTCCAGTAAACTTATTTATACGGGAAAAGCTAAAGATATCTATACTACAGAAGACGAAAATGTGATTAAGTCGGTCTACAAGGACCAGGCCACTATGCTGAATGGAGCTCGCAAAGAGACCATAGAGGGAAAAGGTGTGCTGAATAATCAGATTTCGTCTCTTATTTTCGAAAAATTGAATGCGGCTGGTGTGGCGACACACTTTATCGAACGTATTTCTGACACAGAACAACTCAATAAGAAGGTGACAATCATTCCTTTGGAGGTTGTTCTTCGTAACGTGACTGCAGGTTCTTTCTCAAAACGTTTTGGCGTGGAAGAAGGTTTGGACTTAGAAACTCCAATCGTTGAATTTTACTACAAGAACGATGATTTGGATGATCCATTCATCAATGATGAGCATATGAAGTTCTTGGATATTGCCAACGATGAGCAAATTGCTTATATCAAGGGAGAAACACGTCGTATCAATGAATTGCTGAAAGATTGGTTTGAACAAATTGGTCTGCGTTTGATTGACTTCAAATTGGAATTTGGTTTTGATAAGGATGGCAAGATCATCTTAGCAGACGAATTCTCACCAGATAATTGCCGCCTTTGGGATGCTGAAGGGCACCATATGGACAAGGATGTTTTCCGTAGAGATTTGGGCAGTCTAACGGATGTTTATAAGGTTGTGTTAGAGAAGTTGCAAGACTTGAAATAAGTTGTTTGAAACGGAAAACCTTCGTCTTTCAAGTAAAAGGACTCAGGCTGAAAAGGTCTACTAGACCTTTTCACTCCGTCGTGATCTTGGTAGCTTGACAGATGTTTATAAGGTTGTGTTAGAGAAATTGCAGGGATTGAAGTAAAGTTTTACTTGCTCTTCACTACAATCTTTAAGTAGAAATAGATAAAGGAACTAAAATGGATAAACGTATTTTCGTTGAGAAAAAAGCTGATTTTCGTGTGAAATCTGACTCTTTAGTAAAAGAATTACAGCATAATCTTCAGTTGAAAACTTTGAATGATCTTCGGATTGTTCAGGTTTATGATGTTTTTGGTTTGGCAGAGGACTTGTTTGCGCGTGCGGAAAAACATATCTTCTCTGAACAAGTGACCGATACTGTTTTGGATGAAGCGTCTGTGCAAGCAGACCTTGCTAACTATGCTTTCTTTGCCATCGAAAGCTTGCCTGGTCAATTTGATCAACGTGCAGCATCTTCACAAGAAGCCTTGCTTTTGCTAGGAAGTTCTAGTGAAGTGACAGTCAATACTGCTCAATTATACTTGGTGAACAAGGATATTGATGCGAATGAATTGGAAGCTGTTAAAAACTATCTCTTGAACCCAGTGGATTCTCGTTTCAAAGATATCACTCTTGGCATTGCGAAACAGGATTTCTCTGAGTCTGACAAGACTATTCCAAACTTGGATTTCTTTGAAAGCTATACAGCAGAAGATTTTGCACAGTATAAGGCTGAGCAAGGATTGGCCATGGAAGTGGATGACCTTCTATTCATTCAAGATTACTTCAAGTCTATTGGTCGTGTGCCAACTGAGACTGAGCTTAAGGTTTTGGATACTTATTGGTCTGACCACTGCCGTCACACAACTTTTGAGACGGAGTTGAAGAATATCGACTTCTCAGCTTCTAAATTCCAAAAACAATTGCAAGCGACTTATGACAAGTATATTGCCATGCGAGATGAGTTGGGACGTACAGAAAAACCTCAGACTTTGATGGATATGGCGACTATTTTTGGTCGTTATGAGCGTGCTAATGGTCGTTTGGATGACATGGAAGTATCTGATGAAATCAATGCCTGCTCAGTTGAAATTGAGGTGGATGTCAATGGTGTCAAAGAACCATGGCTTCTCATGTTCAAAAACGAAACTCACAACCACCCAACGGAAATCGAACCATTTGGTGGAGCGGCTACTTGTATCGGTGGGGCCATTCGTGACCCATTGTCAGGACGCTCATACGTTTACCAAGCTATGCGTATCTCAGGTGCTGGCGATATTACAGCACCGATTTCGGAAACGCGTGCGGGTAAATTGCCACAACAAGTGATTTCTAAGACAGCAGCTCATGGTTATTCTTCGTATGGTAACCAAATTGGTCTTGCAACAACCTATGTTCGTGAATACTTCCACCCAGGTTTCGTTGCTAAACGTATGGAGCTAGGTGCCGTTGTCGGTGCGGCTCCTAAGGAAAATGTTGTCCGTGAAAAACCTGAAGCAGGTGATGTGATTATCTTGCTCGGTGGTAAGACTGGACGTGACGGTGTCGGCGGTGCGACAGGTTCTTCTAAAGTTCAAACGGTTGAATCTGTTGAAACAGCTGGTGCTGAGGTTCAAAAAGGGAATGCCATCGAAGAACGTAAGATTCAACGTCTTTTTCGTAATGGGGATGTGACCCGTCTGATCAAGAAATCAAATGACTTTGGTGCTGGTGGTGTCTGTGTGGCTATTGGTGAATTGGCAGATGGTCTTGAAATTGATCTAGATAAAGTGCCATTGAAATATCAAGGCTTGAACGGTACAGAAATTGCCATCTCTGAATCTCAAGAGCGTATGGCTGTGGTAGTTCGTCCAGAAGATGTAGATGCCTTTATTGCAGCATGTAACAAAGAAAATATTGATGCTGTTGTCGTAGCGACAGTAACTGAAAAACCAAATCTTGTCATGCACTGGAATGGTGAAACAATCGTTGATTTGGAACGTCGTTTCCTTGATACAAACGGTGTACGTGTGGTTGTAGATGCTAAGGTGGTTGACAAGGATGTCAAGCTTCCAGAAGAACGTCAAACATCAGCTGAAACACTGGAAGAGGATACGCTTACAGTCTTGTCTGATCTTAACCATGCTAGTCAAAAAGGCTTACAAACCATCTTTGATAGCTCAGTTGGTCGTTCAACAGTTAATCATCACTCGGTGGTCGCTACCAAATCACACCAACGGAAGCTTCTGTACAGAAATTGCCAGTCCAACATGGCGTGACAACAACTGCTTCTGTTATGGCGCAAGGGTTCAACCCTTATGTAGCAGAATGGTCTCCATATCATGGTGCGGCTTATGCAGTGATCGAAGCAACTGCCCGTTTGGTTGCTGCTGGTGCAAACTGGTCTAAGGCTCGTTTCTCTTACCAAGAGTACTTTGAGCGTATGGATAAACAACCAGAGCGTTTTGGTCAACCAGTAGCAGCTCTCCTAGGCTCTATCGAAGCTCAGATTCAGCTTGGCTTGCCATCTATCGGTGGTAAGGATTCTATGTCTGGTACCTTTGAAGAATTGACAGTACCACCAACCTTGGTTGCTTTTGGTGTCACAACTGCAGATAGCCGTAAGGTCCTTTCTCCAGAATTTAAAGCTGCTGGTGAAAATATCTATTACATCCCAGGTCAAGCTTTGGCACAAGAAATTGACTTCGATCTTATCAAGTCTAACTTTGCTCAATTTGAAGCCATCCAAGCTGATCACAAAGTAACAGCAGCATCAGCTGTCAAATATGGTGGTGTCCTTGAAGCCCTTGCCCTTGCAACATTTGGTAACCATATTGGTGCCACTGTAACCCTTGAAAATCTTGAGACTGCCTTGACAGCTCAATTGGGTGGATTCGTCTTCACATCTCCGGAAGATATTGCAGGGATTGCCAATATTGGACAAACAGCAGTTGACTTTACACTTACTGTCAATGGTGTAACGCTTGATGGACACAAACTTGACAGTGCCTTCCAAGGTAAATTGGAAGAAGTTTACCCGACGGAATTTGCACAAGCAACTGAGTTGGAAGAAGTACCTGCTGTGGCATCAGATGCTGTTGTCAAAGCTAAAGAAATAGTTGAGACACCAGTGGTTTACATCCCAGTGTTTCCAGGTACCAACTCAGAATATGACTCCGCTAAAGCCTTTGAAAAAGAAGGGGCAAAAGTCAACTTGGTACCATTTGTAACACTTAACGAAGATGCTATTGTCAAGTCTGTTGACACCATGGTTGACAATATCGAGAAAGCCAATATTCTCTTCTTTGCAGGTGGTTTCTCGGCAGCAGATGAACCAGATGGATCAGCTAAATTTATCGTTAATATCTTGCTTAACGAAAAAGTACGTGCAACCATTGATAGCTTCATCGAAGGTGGTGGTTTGATTATCGGTATCTGTAACGGATTCCAAGCTCTTGTCAAATCAGGTCTTCTTCCATATGGTAACTTTGAAGATGCAAGCAGTACTAGTCCAACCCTCTTCTACAATGATGCCAACCAACACGTGGCTAAGATGGTTGAAACACGTATTGCCAATACGAACTCACCATGGCTTGCTGGCGTGAAAGTTGGTGACATCCATGCCATCCCAGTATCACATGGTGAAGGTAAATTTGTCGTGACAGCTGAAGAATTTGCGGAACTCCGTGATAATGGTCAAATCTTTACCCAATATGTTGACTTCGAAGGCAAAGCAAGCATGGATTCTAAATACAATCCTAACGGTTCTGTCAATGCAATTGAAGGTATTACAAGTAAGAACGGTCAAATCATTGGTAAGATGGGACACTCAGAACGTTTCGAAGACGGTCTTTTCCAAAATATTCCAGGAAATAAAGACCAATATCTCTTTGCATCAGCGGTTAAATACTTTACTGGAAAATAGGCTTTGCAGATTTTCTAATAGATAATCATCAGTAAATGTAAAATCAAGTAGATCTAACTTGCGATAATTGCAAATGATGTGTTGTTGCGAGTGAAACGAGCTTCTGCCGTATCATTCCGCTCTAGTATCGTTAAGGAATGATACACAAATAAAAATTAGGTATATAAAATGACATACGAAGTAAAATCTCTTAATGAAGAATGTGGTGTTTTTGGTATCTGGGGCCACCCAGACGCGGCCAAATTGACCTATTTTGGACTCCATAGTCTTCAGCACCGTGGTCAGGAGGGGGCAGGTATCCTCTCCAATGACCATGGGCAATTGAAGCGTCATCGTGATATGGGGCTTTTATCAGAAGTCTTCAAATCCTGCTAATTTGGATAAATTGACAGGAACTGGAGCGATTGGACACGTGCGTTATGCGACTGCGGGAGAAGCTTCTGTAGATAATATCCAACCTTTCCTCTTCCGTTTTCACGATATGCAGTTTGGTTTGGCTCATAATGGGAATCTGACCAATGCAGAATCTCTCAAGAAAGAATTGGAACAAAGAGGAGCAATCTTTAGCTCGACTTCTGATTCAGAAATCTTGGCTCATCTCATTCGCCGTAGCCACAATCCTAGCTTGATGGGGAAAGTCAAAGAAGCACTTAGCCTTGTCAAAGGTGGTTTCGCTTATCTCTTGATGTTTGAGGATAAGTTAATTGCAGCTTTAGACCCAAATGGCTTTCGTCCACTATCTATTGGTAAATTGGCTAACGGAGCAGTTGTGGTTTCATCTGAAACTTGTGCCTTTGAAGTAATCGGTGCTGAGTGGATTCGCGATGTGAAACCAGGCGAGATTGTCGTTATTGACGACAATGGTATCCAGTATGATAGCTACACAAACGATACTCAGCTGGCTATCTGTTCCATGGAATATATCTACTTTGCTCGTCCTGACTCCAATATCCATGGTGTCAATGTCCATACAGCTCGTAAGCGAATGGGAGCTCAATTGGCACGTGAGTTCAAGCATGAAGCGGATATCGTAGTCGGTGTGCCAAACTCCTCTCTCAGTGCAGCTATGGGCTTTGCCGAAGAATCAGGTCTGCCAAATGAAATGGGTCTCATCAAGAACCAATATACTCAACGGACCTTCATCCAGCCGACTCAAGAATTGCGCGAGCAAGGGGTTCGTATGAAACTTTCTGCTGTTTCTGGTGTCGTTAAAGGCAAGCGAGTTGTCATGATTGATGACTCGATTGTACGGGGTACAACATCTCGCCGTATCGTAAAATTGCTGAAAGAAGCAGGGGCCACAGAAGTTCATGTGGCGATTGCCAGCCCAGCTCTGGCTTATCCATGTTTCTATGGAATTGATATTCAGAGTCGTGAGGAATTGATTGCGGCCAATCATACAGTTGAAGAAACTTGTCAAATTATTGGTGCAGATAGTCTAACCTATCTTTCGATTGATGGATTGATTGACTCTATCGGTATTGAAACAGATGCACCCAATGGCGGCCTCTGTGTGGCTTACTTTGATGGGAAATATCCAACTCCTCTCTATGATTATGAAGAAGAATATCGTAGAAGTTTGGAAGAAAAAACGAGTTTTTACAAATAAAATTCCCCATTGAAGGAAAGGAAAAGGAAAAAACAAATGACAAATAAAAATGCATACGCTCAATCAGGTGTGGACGTTGAAGCGGGTTATGAGGTTGTTGAACGCATCAAAAAACACGTGGCACGTACAGAGCGTGCGGGTGTTATGGGAGCTCTTGGTGGTTTTGGTGGCATGTTCGACCTTTCAAAAACAGGTGTTAAAGAGCCTGTTTTGATCTCAGGTACAGATGGTGTTGGTACTAAGCTGATGCTAGCTATCAAGTATGACAAACACGATACCATCGGTCAAGACTGTGTGGCTATGTGTGTCAATGATATCATTGCTGCAGGTGCTGAGCCCCTTTACTTCCTTGACTACGTCGCAACTGGTAAAAATGAACCAGCTAGCTTGAACAAGTGGTTGCTGGTGTGGCTGAAGGTTGTGTACAATCAGGTGCGGCCCTCATCGGTGGGGAAACTGCTGAAATGCCTGGTATGTATGGCGAAGACGACTATGACTTGGCTGGATTTGCTGTTGGTGTTGCAGAAAAATCTCAAATCATCGACGGTTCAAAAGTGACAGCAGGGGATGTGATTCTGGGGCTTGCTTCAAGCGGTATCCACTCAAATGGTTACTCACTTGTTCGTCGTGTCTTTGCGGACTATACAGGTGAAGAAGTCCTCCCAGAATTGGAAGGCAAGAAACTCAGGGAGGTTCTTTTGGAGCCAACTCGTATCTACGTTAAAGCTGTTTTGCCACTCATCAAAGAAGAATTGGTTAACGGTATTGCCCACATCACAGGTGGTGGTTTCATCGAAAATGTGCCACGTATGTTCTCAGATGATTTGGCTGCTGAAATTGACGAAAGCAAAGTACCAGTCCTTCCAATTTTCAAAGCCCTTGAAAAATATGGCCAAATCAAACACGAAGAAATGTTTGAAATCTTCAACATGGGTATTGGTCTCATGCTTGCAGTTAAACCAGAACATGTTGAACGTGTCAAAGAACTTCTCGACGAACCTGTTTATGAAATCGGTCGTATTGTGAAGAAAGATGGCGCAAGTGTGGTGATTAAATAATGGCTAAAAAGATTGCTGTTTTTGCCTCTGGCAACGGCTCAAACTTTCAGATGATTGCAGAACAATTTCCAGTTGAATTTGTCTTTTCAGATCACCGGGATGCCTATGTCTTAGAACGTGCCGAAAAGCTAGGGGTTTTATCTTATGCCTTTGAACTTAAAGAGTTTGAGAATAAGGCAGACTATGAAGGAGCCATCGTCGAACTCTTAGATGAGCACCAGATTGACTTGGTTTGTCTCGCAGGCTTTATGAAAATCGTTGGCCCAACTCTACTAGCAGCTTATGATGGTCGTATCATCAATATTCACCCAGCTTTTCTCCCTGAATTTCCAGGCGCTCATGGTATTGAGGATGCTTGGAATGCAGGTGTTGAGCAGTCTGGTGTGACCATTCATTGGGTGGACTCTGGTGTTGATACCGGTAAGGTCATCAAACAAGTCCGTGTGCCACGCCTTGAAGGGGATACCCTTGATACTTTCGAGACTCGCATCCACGAAACAGAGTACAAACTCTATCCAGAAGTCTTGGATAGTTTGGGGGCTGCACGAAAATAAGGAAGCCCTCGGGCTGAAAGAAAATTTTCGACTGTAGCACTGTAGCAAAGAAAGAACTTTTTTAAAAAGGAAAAGAAAGAACATGACTAAACGAGCACTCATTTCAGTCTCAGATAAAGCGGGCATTGTTGAATTTGCCCAAGAACTAAAAAAACTTGGTTGGGATATCATCTCAACAGGTGGTACCAAAGTTGCCCTTGATAATGCTGGGGTAGACACCATTGCTATCGATGATGTGACTGGTTTCCCAGAAATGATGGACGGTCGTGTCAAGACTCTCCATCCAAATATTCACGGTGGGCTTCTCGCTCGTCGTGATTTGGATAGTCACCTAGAAGCAGCTAAGGACAATCAGATCGAATTGATCGACCTTGTGGTGGTAAACCTCTATCCATTTAAGGAAACCATCCTTAAACCAGATGTGACTTACGCTGATGCCGTTGAAAACATCGATATCGGTGGTCCATCCATGCTTCGTTCCGCAGCGAAGAACCACGCTAGCGTCACAGTTGTGGTAGACCCTGCTGACTATGCTGTTGTTCTTGACGAATTGGCAGCTAATGGCGAAACAAGCTATGAAACTCGCCAAGGTTTGGCAGCAAAAGTATTCCGTCACACTGCAGCCTATGATGCCTTGATTGCAGAATACTTCACAGCTCAAGTGGGTGAAAGCAAACCTGAAAAAAACTCACTCTGACTTATGACCTTAAACAACCAATGCGTTACGGTGAAAATTCCCTCAACAAGACGCTGATTTCTACCAAAAAGCCTTACCAACGGACTTATTCGATTGCATCCGCTAAACAGCTCAACGGCAAAAGAATTGTCCTTCAACAATATCCGTGATGCGGATGCTCGCCATTCGTATCATTCGCGATTTCAAAGACCGTCCAACCGTTGTGGCGTTGAAACACATGAACCCATGTGGAATCGGTCAGGCTGATGACATCGAGACTGCTTGGGACTACGCTTATGAGTCTGATTCAGTGTCTATCTTTGGTGGAATTGTCGTCCTTAACCGTGAGGTGGATGCTGCGACAGCTGAGAAGATGCACGTTGTTTTCCTTGAAATCATCATTGCACCAAGCTATACGGATGAAGCGCTAGCCATTTTGACCAACAAAAAGAAAAACTTGCGGATCCTTGCCTTGCCATTTGATGCCCAAGACGCTAGCGAAGTAGAAGCAGAATACACAGGTGTGGTTGGTGGACTCCTCGTTCAAAACCAAGACGTGGTCAAAGAAAGCCCAGCTGACTGGCAAGTGGTAACCAAACGCCAACCAACTGAGACAGAAGCGACTGCCCTTGAGTTTGCTTGGAAAGCTATCAAGTATGTCAAATCAAATGGAATCATCGTGACTAATGATCACATGACACTTGGTGTTGGCCCAGGTCAAACTAACCGTGTGGCTTCCGTCCGTATTGCCATTGACCAAGCTAAAGATCGCCTTGACGGTGCTGTCCTTGCTTCGGATGCCTTCTTCCCATTTGCGGATAACGTGGAAGAAATCGCTAAAGCAGGTATCAAGGCCATCATCCAGCCTGGTGGATCCGTCCGTGACCAAGAGTCTATCGAAGCTGCTGATAAATACGGCTTGACTATGGTCTTCACAGGCGTGAGACATTTTAGACATTAAGAAAATAAAAGGGAAGAAAACAGTTTCTTTCCTTTTTTTACTTTAAAAGCGAAACGAAACAAGATTAAAACGAACGTTTGTGGTATAATATTAGTAAATAATTCGCAAAAGAGGTTGAAAGATGAAGCTGTTAGTTGTCGGCTCGGGTGGTCGTGAACATGCCATTGCTAAGAAGTTGCTTGAGTCAAAAGACGTTGAAAAAGTCTTTGTAGCTCCTGGGAATGACGGGATGACTCTGGATGGTCTGGAATTGGTAAATATCTCTATTTCCGAACATTCTAAATTGATTGAGTTTGCAAAAGCCAACTATATTGCTTGGTCCTTCATAGGTCCAGATGACGCTCTTGCTGCTGGAATCGTGGATGATTTCAATGCAGCTGGTCTCAAAGCCTTTGGTCCGACTAAAGCTGCTGCTGAGCTTGAGTGGTCCAAGGATTTTGCTAAAGAAATCATGGTCAAATATGACGTTCCGACAGCAGCCTATGGGACCTTCTCAGATTTCGAGGAAGCCAAGGCCTATATCGAAGAAAAAGCCGCTCCAATCGTAGTCAAGGCAGACGGTTTGGCGCTTGGGAAAGGTGTCGTCGTTGCGGAGACAGTCGAGCAAGCGGTCGAAGCAGCTCACGAGATGCTATTGGACAATAAATTCGGAGACTCAGGTGCGCGTGTGGTCATTGAGGAATTCCTTGACGGAGAAGAGTTCTCTCTCTTTGCCTTTGTCAATGGTGACAAGTTCTACATCATGCCAACGGCTCAGGATCACAAACGTGCCTATGATGGCGACAAGGGCCTTAACACGGGCGGTATGGGAGCTTATGCGCCAGTTCCTCACTTGCCACAGAGCGTGGTTGACACAGCGATTGACACGATTGTCAAGCCAGTCCTTGAGGGTATGATCCAGGAAGGGCGCCCCTATCTTGGTGTTCTTTATGCGGGGCTTATCTTGACAGCTGATGGACCCAAAGTCATCGAGTTTAACGCTCGTTTTGGAGATCCTGAAACTCAGATTATCCTACCTCGTTTGACATCTGACTTTGCACAAAATATTACGGATATCCTCGATGGTAAGGAACCAAACATCACCTGGACGGACAAGGGTGTGACACTGGGTGTGGTTGTAGCTTCAAATGGCTACCCACTCGCTTATGAGAAAGGTGTCAAGCTTCCTACCAAGACAGAAGGCGACATCATCACTTACTACGCCGGTGCCAAATTCGCTGAAAATGGGCAAGACCTCCTCTCAAATGGTGGACGCGTTTATATGCTGGTTACCACAGCAGATACCGTCAAAGACGGCCAAAACATCATCTACAACGAACTCAACAAACAAAACACAGAAGGCCTTTTCTATCGTACGGATATCGGTAGCAAGGCGATTCGATAAAGATATAAGAAAAGGCGACGAAGTCGCCAAATACGATAATGGTCGCTGTGGTGAAAAGACCAGAACAGTATCTGTTCTGGTCGGGGAAATTTTGAGACCTTAGACTCAAAATTTAGGAATGAAACCGAAGGTTTGCTTCCGTCCCCACCACCTAAGACCATTATCAAAAAAGAAGAAAAAAGGAAAATTATGACTAAGCCAATTATTTCCATCATCATGGGCTCCAAATCCGACTGGGCAACCATGCAAAAAACAGCAGAAGTCCTAGACCGCTTCGGTGTAGCCTACGAAAAGAAAGTTGTCTCTGCCCACCGCACACCTGACCTTATGTTCAAACATGCCGAGGAAGCACGGAGTCGCGGTATCAAGGTCATTATTGCAGGTGCGGGTGGCGCTGCTCACTTGCCAGGTATGGTAGCTGCCAAAACAACCCTTCCTGTCATTGGTGTACCAGTCAAATCACGTGCTCTTAGTGGCGTGGACTCGCTCTACTCTATCGTTCAGATGCCAGGTGGAGTACCAGTCGCAACTATGGCAATCGGTGAAGCTGGTGCGACAAATGCAGCCCTCTTTGCCCTCCGTCTCCTATCAGTAGAGGATCAGGCTATCGCGACAGCGTTAGTAGATTTCGCAGAAGAACAAGGAAAAATCGCAGAGGAGTCTACAAATGAGCTCATCTAAAACAATCGGAATTATCGGTGGCGGTCAGCTGGGTCAGATGATGGCCATTTCTGCTATTTACATGGGGCACAAGGTCATCGCACTGGATCCTGCAGCGGATTGCCCGGCCTCTCGCGTGGCGGAGATCATCGTGTCTCCTTATAATGATGTGGACGCCCTGCGTCAGTTGGCGGACCGCTGTGATGTTCTCACTTATGAATTTGAAAATGTCGATGCTGACGGTTTGGATGCCGTTATCAAGGATGGGCAACTCCCTCAAGGAACGGACTTGCTCCGCATTTCTCAAAATCGTATTTTTGAAAAGGATTTTCTCTCAAACAAGGCCAAAGTCACCGTTGCACCTTACAAGGTTGTGACCTCAAGCCAAGATTTGGCAGATATTGACCTATCGAAAAACTATGTCCTCAAGACTGCGACAGGTGGCTACGATGGGCATGGACAAAAGGTCATTCGCTCAGCGGAAGATTTAGAAGAAGCCTATGCACTAGCGGATTCAGCTGACTGTGTTTTGGAAGAATTTGTCAACTTTGACCTTGAGATTTCTGTCATCGTGTCAGGGAATGGTAGGGATGTGACGGTTTTTCCAGTTCAGGAAAATATCCACCGCAACAATATCCTGTCTAAGACCATCGTGCCAGCCCGCATTTCGGATCGTTTGGCAGATAAAGCCAAGGCCATGGCGGTGCGAATTGCTGAACAGCTGAACTTGTCTGGAACACTTTGTGTGGAAATGTTTGCGACAGCTGATGACATCATTGTCAACGAAATTGCCCCACGCCCACATAACTCAGGTCACTATTCAATCGAAGCCTGTGATTTCTCACAGTTTGATACCCATATCTTTAGGGCGTTCTCGGGAGTGCCACTCCCCGAAATTCACCTTCATGCTCCAGCCGTCATGCTCAATGTTCTCGGTCAACACGTCGAGGTTGCTGAAAAATATGTCACAGAAAATCCAAGCGCCCACCTCCACATGTATGGTAAAATAGAAGCAAAGCACAACCGCAAGATGGGACATGTGACTTTGTTTAGTTATGAACCGGATAAGGTTGAGGAGTTTGGGAAAGGAATTGATTGGTAGGTTAGAATTACTGATGTACTTAGATTCTTTTCTTAGATAATCTTACAGTAATATTTAGAAGAGAGGCGAGTGTATGAAGCGATTGTTTACAATCGGTCATTCTAGTTATGATTTTTCATATTTGGTGGAAAGGTTGCAAAAAATATCATATTGACTGGGTTTTTGATGTTCGAAGCGTACCATTCTCAGCCTTTGCACCCCAATATAATTCTACTAATTTGAAAGAGAAATTACCTAAATATGGAATTTCTTATTATGAGATGGGAGAATATTTTGGAGCCCGTCAGCTAGGGGAACAGTATAGATACTGTTATCCTAACGGTTATTTAGATTTTGAATTATGGTGTAGCACGGTGCCATTTCTGAAAGCAAAAAAAGGATTAATATCTAGGGGGATTACAAAACATAATATTGCATTAATGTGTACAGAGAAGAATCCAATTGATTGTCATAGAACAATTATGGTTGCCAGAGACTTAGAACTAGATGGGATAGAATCCTATCATATTTTTAGCAGATGGAACTTTGAAATCGCAGAGTCAATTATCTAAAGACTTATTAAATTCGTATATTTTTAAAGTTGAACAGTCAAAAAAATCTCAAACTGATTTTTATAAAGGGACAAGGTACTCTAGACTTATTTGGAAACAAAGATAGTTATATTTATTTTGAAAATGAGGCAGATTTTGATTCATCCTTAGAAATTATGGAAAAAGAGCGATTCAGAATACCTTAAGGATGCCTATCGTGAATTAAATGAAAAAGATAGGATATAGAATTTTTTTAGAATGAGAGCGGAAGTAATGATTATTTATACTATAGGTTTCACAAAGAAATCTGCAGAAGAATTCTTTGAAAAAAATTATAAATGAAAAAAATAGAAGTGTTAATTGATACTCGGTTGAATAATCAATCTCAGTTGTCTGGTTTTTTTCAAAAAGGAAGAGATTTACCTTATTTTTTTAAAAAGAACTTGCAAATTGTAAATATATATATGAAAAAAATTATGCTCCCACAAAAAGATATTCTAAATGAATACAAGAAAGGTATTACTAGCTGGGATGAGTATGAAGTGAAGTATAATAAACTTATACAGACGCGCAACATGGTCGATAATTTTATAAAAAAATTATAGTAATTATTCAAGAGTAGTTATACTGTGTTCTGAACACACTCCTGAACATTGTCATAGGCGATTACTCGTTGATGCGATTATCAAAAAAATATAGAATGTGAAGTTGTTCATTTATGAGGAAGTAAATATGAGCAGAAGAATAGTTGTTTTTAACAAAATCTGATAAACATAATGGATTTTGTGTAGCTGGTAGAGATATTAATAGTGGAGAATGGCTTCGGTTAGAAAAATAATAGAGGGGTAATTGACAGTCAAGATTTACTCACAGAAGATGGGTATGAATGTAAAGAGTTAGATGTAATTGATGTTGAATTGTTATCAGAAGAAAGCGATGTAGAGCATCAGCCAGAGAACGTTTTAATTAACGAGGAATATTATATAAGATTAGTTGGTAATATGACTTGGGAAGAGGTTATTCATAAATGGAGGGAAGATTACACTAATACAATTTTTAGGGATTAAACAGTATTATAGGGGAGGCTATCTTACTAAACCTTCAATAAGAATAGAAAGACGATTGAATTTTTACAACAATAATGATATTCCGCATAAATCTTTAACACTTATAAAAAGCTAGAGATGTAAGTTTTGAGATAAATGAATTCCGAGGCGAAAGGAAAAAAATCACCCCAAAAATTAAATTTCAATATGAAAATAGCCAAGGAGAACTTTTTAGATTATTATTTAACAGTTACTGATCCAAATTATCCTAATGATGAGAGATTACCTCAAGGTGTAGCACCAGAAGTATATTTAATTGTTAGTTTAGGAGAAGTATACGAAGAGGATGGGGAAGTATATTTGTTGGTTGCTAAAGTTATTACAGATATTATTTAAGGAGAAAAACATGATCAACCGTTATTCTCGCCCAGAAATGGCGAACATTTGGACTGAAGAAAATAAATACCGTGCTTGGCTTGAGGTGGAAATCTTGGCTGACGAGGCATGGGCTGAGTTGGGAGAAATCCCTAAGGAAGATGTGGCTTTGATTCGCGAGAAGGCGGACTTTGACATCGACCGTATTTTGGAGATTGAGCAGGAGACTCGTCACGATGTGGTGGCTTTCACGCGTGCGGTTTCTGAGACGCTTGGTGAGGAGCGCAAGTGGGTCCACTATGGTTTGACTTCTACCGACGTGGTGGATACGGCCTACGGTTACCTTTACAAGCAGGCCAACGACATCATCCGTCGTGACCTCGAAAACTTCACCAACATCATCGCTGACAAGGCTAAGGAGCACAAGTTCACTATCATGATGGGTCGTACACACGGTGTGCACGCGGAGCCTACAACTTTTGGTCTTAAATTGGCGACTTGGTACAGCGAAATGAAGCGCAACATCGAGCGTTTCGAGCATGCGGCTGCTGGAGTCGAAGCTGGTAAGATTTCTGGTGCGGTTGGGAACTTTGCAAACATTCCACCATTTGTTGAAAAATACGTCTGCGACAAGCTTGGTATCCGTGCTCAAGAAATCTCTACACAGGTCCTTCCTCGTGACCTTCACGCTGAGTACTTTGCAGTTCTTGCTAGCATCGCAACTTCCATCGAGCGTATGGCGACGGAAATCCGTGGTCTTCAAAAATCTGAGCAACGTGAAGTGGAAGAGTACTTTGCTAAAGGTCAAAAAGGGTCTTCAGCAATGCCTCACAAACGCAACCCAATCGGTTCTGAAAATATGACTGGTCTGGCGCGTGTTATCCGTGGTCACATGATTACGGCCTATGAGAATGTTGCTCTCTGGCACGAACGTGATATCTCTCACTCATCAGCTGAGCGCATCATCACACCAGATACGACTATTCTGATCGACTACATGCTCAACCGTTTTGGAAATATCGTCAAGAACTTGACCGTCTTCCCAGAAAACATGATCCGCAACATGAACTCTACATTTGGTTTGATTTTCAGCCAACGTGCTATGCTTACCTTGATTGAAAAAGGTATGACCCGTGAGCAAGCCTATGACTTGGTACAACCAAAAACAGCTTACTCTTGGGACAATCAAGTAGACTTTAAACCACTTCTTGAAGCCGATCCAGAGGTGACATCACGCCTCACCCAAGAGGAAATTGACGAAATCTTCAACCCTGTATACTACACCAAACGAGTGGATGATATCTTTGACCGCCTCGGACTCGGTGACTAATATGCTGTGATAGGTTCACAAGTAAAATAGTTTTCATATGCAATACAAAAAAGCGAGACTCAAGTCCCGCTTTTTATCTTATATCAAAAGATTCATCTTTAATCTTTTTTCTTGCTAAGTCCGTAAGCTGTGAGAGCTGACATAAGACCAGTAGCAATTAACCATTCTGAACCTTGAGTTCCTGTTTCAGGTAGTTTTTTCTCTTTTGCTACAGGAGCTGGACCTTGAGGAAGAGCTTTGTTTTCCTCAGCAGGAACAGTTGCTGGAGCTGGCTCGCTTGGGATTTCTAGTGTTGGTTTTTCTTCGGCGATAGCAGCTTGCCCATGTTCATCACCAACATGAGTGACAGGGTTCCCCACTTCAATCACTTGAGCGACAGATTCTTGCGCTACGACACTTGTAACCAATGTTTTAACTTCAGTTCCGTCAGCAGCAGTAGTCACAGAGTAGAAATGGCTACGACGACCGTTTACACCTTCAGTCACGATACGAGATTGTCCTTTAGGTAATTGATTAGTTTTCACGAGTGATGGTTGTAAATGGAATTTCTTCATTTTGGATGTCAACTCTTGGTTTGTTTTCAGCGATAGTAGCTTGTCCTTTTTCATCACCAAGGTGAGTGACAGGGTTCCCCACCTCTACCACTTGAGTGATAGGTTCTAGGCTACTTCACTGCTTACTAGAGTTTTAACTTCAGTTCCATCAGTAGCCGTAGTTACAGAATAGAAAGTAGCTGCGACGACCGTTTACACCTTCAGTCACGATACGAGATTTGTCCCTTTAGGTAATTGATTAGTTTCACGAGTGATGGTTGTGAAATGGAATTTCTTCATTTTGGATGTCAACTCTTGGTTTGTTTTCAGCAATAGTAGCTTGTCCTTTTTCATCACCAAGGTGAGTGACAGGGTTCCCCACCTCTACCACTTGGGTGATAGGTTCTAGGTTTACTTCACTGCTTATTAGAGTTTTAACTTCAGTTCCATCAGTAGCCGTAGTTACAGAATAGAAGTAGCTGCGACGACCGTTCACACCTGCAGTTACTAGACGAGTTTGTCCCTTAGGTAGCGAAGGAGTCTCGCGAGTGATGGTTGTAAATGGAATTTCTTCGTCCTCGATGACAACACGTGGTTTTGCATCTGCAACAGGAGCAACTCCTTCTTCGTCTCCTACGTGAGTGACTGGAGTTCCAACTTCTACCACTTGAGTGATAGGTTCTTTTGTGACTTTGTCTTCAAGAACTGTTTCGGCTTCCATACCATTTTCAGTAGTAACTGAGACGTAGATTGTACGTTCTCCTTTGACACCTACAGTGATGACTTTTTCTTGACCTGCTGGAAGGTTAGGATTGTCTTTCTTAACGATTTCAAAAGGAATTTCTTCTGTCTTAACGAGAAGCTCTGGTCGGTTTTCAACAGCAGCAGGAGTTTCGCTTTCATCAAGACTTCCTGAGTGAGTAGCAGCTGGTTTAAGACCAAGTCTAGCAGCTTTGAGATTAGCTACAAGTGCATCCAACTCAGCTTGTTTATTACGGTTAAGATTGTAGTTAAGAGCTTCTTTAGCAGCTTTGAGAGCATCGAGACTTTCTGTGCTATATCCTTCTAAGTTTTCAGGGATTTGAGCAAGTTCTTCGCGTAGTGCTTTATAGTCAGCACGGAAGTAGTCTTTGTTGTGGTCTGCAAAGGCAGTCATGAGTTCAAAGATTTCTTCTTCCTTGTATTCAGCGCTTGGTCTATCAGCCCAGATAGCTAGCATACTACCAATAGTAGGTAGGTCAACTTCAGGGTATTTAGTTGAAGCTAGCTGGTTAAATGGAGTTTTTTCAGTATTTTCAATAGCTTTTTTGAGGAAGCCACCACCATCTTCTGGTTTTTGACCGAGAATGTAGTACCAATCTCCATTCGTGTTAAGGAATTTGTACCCCTTACTTGCTAGTATTGAGGAGATGCAAGGTTGTAACCCCACCATCCTTTAGACCAGTAAGAGATGATAACGTCTTTATCAAACTCAACATCATCCTTGTCTTCGTAGTAGAAGCCGTCGTTAAAGGCCATTGGTTGAAGACCTTTTTCTTTAGCCATGGCAGCTAGGCTATTAGCATAATCCGCAAACTTACCATAGAGGCCATACCACTTGAGGTAGTACCAACCTTGAGCGTTGGTAGCATCATTGGCATACTCATCTGTACCATAGTTAAAGATCTTAGTTTTGCCTGCAAAGAAGTCCATGTACTTGCCGATAAGGGCTTTCGTAAAGTTCATTGCTTCTTCGTTTTCAAGGTCCATGGTTGTTTTTGAAACCTTGTCAAAGTTAGCTTGAGGGTTTGCGATGCCTAGTTTTTCCATAGCGACAAGCATAGCATCCATGTGTCCAGGACTGTTGATGGCAGGTATAATTCCAATGCCTCTATCTTTAGCATACTGGATAAGTTCAGTAATTTCAGCTTGGTTCAAAGTAGTTCCATTAGGATCATCGTAATAAGATTTTGTTCCTTCAATGATAGCATTTTTTACATCGTCACTTGCATAGGTCTTGCCGTTTGCAGTGATTGTCATGTCATCCAAGAGGAAGCGAAGTCCATCATTTCCAAGGAGGAGATGGATGTCAGAGTAGCCGAGCTCGCTAGCCTTGTCAACGATACGTTTCAGCTGGTCTAGTGAGAAGTATTTACGTCCAGCATCGATAGAGATAACCTTGTTCTTAGCTAGTTTTTCAACTTCGCGTTTAGCGTCCTCTTCTTTTTGAGCTTCTGGAGTAAAGGTCAAGTTAGCAACAGCTTCTTGGAGTTTTGCGATAGCTTGGTCAATGGTATCTTGTTGAGCACGGCTAAGGTTGCTATCAAGAGAACGGATGGCTTTTTCAGCATCTTTAACTGCAGCAACACTTTCTGCTGTATAGCGACTAAGGTCAGTTGGCACTTCTTTAAGAGCTTGTTCAGCAGACTCGTAGTCAGCAGCGAAATATTCAGCATTTGAATTTGCGAATTGGCGCATGAGCTTGAAGAGACGAGATGGAGAGTAGCGGGCAGATGGAGTATCAGCCCAAGCAGCTACCATACCACCGATGATAGGGATATCAGCTCCTTCAGTTTTTGGAACTGAAGTAATTGGTGTGCTCTTAATACCATTCAAACCTTGATCAAGGTTGTACCAACCTTGTCCATCAGCATTACGGCCGAGAACGTAGTACCAAGCATCGTTAGTGTTGAGGATTTCGTGCCCTTTCAACTAGTAGTTTAGAAGAAGCGACATCGTAACCACCCCAGCCACCAGTCCACATAGACACGATGATATCTTTATCAAAGGTACCAAAACTTGTATCACTATTATAGTAGATACCGTCGTTGAAGGCCATTGGTTTAAGACCATGAGATTTAACGATACGAGCTAGGTCGTTAGCGTAGGCGATGAATTTGTCATAACCCTTGTCTGGAAATCCATCTTCTGGATACCATTTATAGGCTTGAAGAACGCTCCATCCTTTGGCATTAGTAGCATCATTAGCGTACTCATCCAAACCGATGTTGAAGATTTCAGACTTACCAGCAAAGTAAGCTGCGTATTTATCAATCAAGGCCTTTGTAAAGGCCACAGCCTTTTCATTGTCAAGGTCAACAGTACGTGCTGATTCTTTACCAAAATAGTTAAAGTTAGGCTTTTCAATACCTAGTTCTTTCATGGCATTGAGGATGGCATCCATGTGACCAGGACTGTTAACTGTTGGGATAAGGCCGATACCTTTATCTTTAGCATAGTTAATCAAGTCCGTCATCTGGCTCTCTGTCAAGTGGTTGCCGTTTGGATCCTTGTAGTAGGCATTAGTTCCGTTTTCGACAGCACGTTTGACATCGTCGCTGGCATAAGTCTTGTCACCAACAGTTAAAGACATATCGTCAAGCATAAAGCGCAAGCCATCATTTCCAACCAAAAGGTGAAGGTCAGTATAGCCATAGTGTTTTGCCTTGTCGATGATTTCTTTCAGTTGATCTGGAGAGAAGTATTTACGTCCAGCATCAATAGAAACGATTTTCTTTTTAGCCAGTTTTTCATTGACTTGAGCTGCTCGCTCTGTAGCGACTACAGGAGCTTCAACCTTAGAAACTTTTTTGTCTTCTTCCTTAGCTTCTTCAGCAACTTCTGGCTTAGCTGGAGCTTCTTCAGTTGAAACGTGTTCTTCTACAGATGGAGCGCTTTCGATTTTTGGAGCTTCTGTGTTAGTTACAGGAGTTGCTGTTTCTGTTGCAGGATCTTCCGCAAGCTTTTCCTCACTAGCCTGTGGAGACGCCTCTCCTGCGGCTTGAAGAGTAGGTTGATTCTCTGTTGCTGGAACGACTCCATCAGCAGCAACTGCTTGAGCATGAAAGGCAAAGCCGATCAATACAGAAGCTGCTCCGATTGCGTATTTACGAATAGAGAAACGCTGTTTGTTTTTCTGGTTTCATTAAAGTAACCTCCCTGTTATTTGTTTTTGGTAGCGTTTTCACAAAACTAAATCCATTGTATTATCTGAATCTAGTAAAGTCAAGCTTTTTTTAGGAAAAATAACTATAAAAAAATATAAGAAGTACTTAAATTAGAGTCATTTTTAGTTTTTTTAACTCTCTTTTTAGTAAAAATTATTCCAAATTATAGTTTAAACTTGTTGGGTAATTTTTCGTGAGAAATCTCAGCTAGCATAAAAATAGAAAAGTCCGAGACCAAATGTCTCAGACTTACTTTTTAATGTTTAGTGATCACGATCACATGAAATAAACTTAATCTTATAGAAATCAGAACGTTTATAGGTCTCAATGTATTCCAACACTTGACCAGTTGACTCAAGTTTAGTTGTCTTGGTTTGGAGAACAGTTGGGAACTGAGATTCGATTCCTAGGATAGAAGCAGCATGTTCTGGAGTCGGAAATACAATTTCATTGATTTCTTCAAAATGCTCGTCATTCATATGAATGTGGTAGTCTAATTTGAAACGATTATAGATAGAACTATAATATTCTAGATCTGGGTAGTTTGCATTGATGTATTGTTCAGGGATATAAGATGTGTGGTAGATATAAGTAACACCGTTTGATTCACGGATACGTTCAATTTTGTAATAAAATTGATCGCCACGTAGGCCGAGTTTTTCTAAATATTTAAGATCGTTCCCACGTTCAATAGAAAGAACCGTGACTTTATCATCTTTCGTTTCGAAGATTTCTACATCAGAAAATTCTACAAGTTTGTGCTTGCGTGCGCGAGCCACAAAGGTTCCCTTTCCTTGTTGGCGGACAATATAGCCGTCTTTGGCAAGGTCATTTAAGGCACGAACAACAGTGATTGAACTTACATCATACATCGCAATCAATTCTGCTTCAGTGTAGAACTTGTCGCCACTTGCAAATTGACCTGAAATGATTTTGTTTTTCAATTCATCTTTGATATATTGATACTTTGGAATTGCCATATTTTCACCTCATTTTTTCCTTCTCCATCTTTGATTTTACCATAATTAGTTTGAAAATGATAGTATTATAGTATAAAAAAATATAAAAATAATAGACTAAGTGATTGACTTATATTTTTTTACTATTAAAAAAATTCATGAAATCACCTCATTTAGGCGGAAAAAAATTTAATATAAAAATACTTTTTTTGAAGAATTTTAGAAAAACAATTCAGTAAAAAAAGAAAAAAATTTTTAAATAATTTTTTTAAAAAAATCTATTGACAAGATGGCTTCATTGGTTTATTATTTAATATAACAACAAATGAAAGCGCAAACGGAAAAGTATGGGGTGGTGAAATGACAAGATTTAAAATTGAGGATGATTTTTACCTAGATGGGAAACCATTCAAAATTTTATCTGGTGCCATTCATTATTTTAGAATTCCTGAAGATGACTGGTATCATTCATTATACAATCTCAAGGCTTTAGGTTTCAACACTGTTGAAACATACGTCGCTTGGAATTTGCATGAGCCAACTGAAGGAAACTTCAATTTTGAAGGCAATCTTAATATTGATAAATTTCTTCAGACAGCTCAGGATTTAGGCTTGTATGCTATTGTACGACCATCTCCTTTCATCTGTGCAGAGTGGGAGTTCGGTGGTTTACCAGCATGGCTTTTAACTAAAGACATGCGAATCCGTTCCTCTGATCCAGCCTATGTAGAAATGGTAGGACGCTACTACGATCATTTACTTCCACGTCTTGTTTCAAGATTGTTGGATAATGGTGGTAACATCCTCATGATGCAGGTTGAAAATGAGTACGGTTCCTATGGTGAAGACAAGACATACTTGCGTGAGATTCGCCGATTGATGGAAGAACGTTCAGTTACTTGTCCGCTCTTTACATCTGATGGACCATGGAGAGCTACTTTGAAAGCTGGAACCTTGATCGAAGATGATCTCTTTGTAACAGGGAACTTTGGCTCGAAAGCTAACTTCAACTTCTTGCAAATGCAAGAGTTCTTTGATGAGTATGGTAAGAAATGGCCGCTCATGTGTATGGAATTCTGGGATGGATGGTTTAATCGTTGGAAAGAGCCAGTCATCACGCGTGATGCAGAAGAGTTGGCAGAAGCTGTTCACGAGGTTCTAGAGCAAGGCTCTATCAACCTTTACATGTTCCACGGTGGAACCAACTTTGGTTTTATGAATGGTTGTTCAGCTCGAGGAACCATTGATTTACCACAAGTAACATCTTATGATTATGATGCTCTTCTTGATGAAGCTGGAAATCCAACTGCTAAATACATGGCAGTTAAAGAAATGATGGCTACTTATTATCCTGAGTATCCACAATTAGAACCGCTTTACAAAGAAAGCATGGAAGTTGAAAATATTCCACTGGTTGAGAAAGTTTCTCTATTTGAAACCTTGGATAGTTTAACAAGTCCAACTGAAAGTCTCTATCCTAAAAAAATGGAAGAGTTGGGACAAAGTTACGGCTACCTTCTCTATCGTACAGAAGCTAGCTGGGACGCAGAGGAAGAACGCATCCGCATCATTGATGGACGCGATAGAGCTCAGCTATTCGTAGATGGGAAATGGGTCTCAACTCAGTACCAAACTGAAATTGGAGAAGATATCTTCTATCAAGGAGAAAAGAAAGCGCTCTCTAGATTTGACATCCTTATTGAAAACATGGGACGTGTCAATTACGGGCATAAGTTCCTAGCAGATACACAACGAAAAGGAATTCGTACTGGTATCTGCAAAGACCTACACTTTATGCTTAACTGGGAACACTATCCGCTTCCACTTGATAATCCTGAAAAGATTGATTTTTCAAAAGGATGGACAGAAGGGCAACCTGCCTTTTACGCCTATGACTTTGAAGTCAAGGAGCCCAAGGACACCTACTTGGAACTATCTGAGTTTGGCAAAGGGGTTGCCTATGTCAACGGCCGTAATCTAGGACGTTTCTGGAATGTTGGTCCAACCTTATCGCTTTATATTCCACACAGCTATCTCAAAGAAGGTGCTAACCGCATCATTATCTTTGAAACTGAAGGGGATTATAAAGAACACATACATTTAACTCGTAAACCTACACTAAAACACATAAAGGGGGAAAACTTATGACAATTGTAGGATGCCGTATCGATGGACGTTTGATCCACGGACAAGTAGCCAATCTTTGGTCTGCTAAACTCAATGTTTCACGTATCATGGTCGTTGACAATGAGGTTGTGAACAATGACGTTGAGAAGAGCGGATTGAAACTTGCAACACCACCAGGTGTAAAACTTAGTATCTTGCCGGTTGATAAAGCGGCAGCGAATATCCTTGCTGGCAAATATGACAGCCAACGTCTCTTGATTGTAGCACGCAAACCTGACCGTTTCCTTGGTTTGGTTGAAGCAGGCGTACCGCTTGAAACAGTCAATGTCGGCAACATGTCTCAAACACCAGAAACTCGTTCTATCACACGTTCAATCAACGTTGTAGATAAAGACGTAGAAGATTTCCACAAATTGGCGGAAAAAGGTGTTAAACTTACTGCTCAAATGGTTCCAAATGATCCAGTTTCAGACTTTTTGAGCTTATTAAAATAGGAAAAAATTTTTAGGAGGTCATTGTTATGATACAATGGTGGCAAATTTTACTTCTCACTCTGTACTCAGCTTATCAAATCTGTGATGAGTTGACGATCGTTTCTTCTGCAGGTTCCCCTGTATTCGCTGGTTTCATTACTGGTTTGATCATGGGAGATTTGACAACTGGTTTGTTTATCGGTGGTAGCTTGCAGTTGTTTGTCCTTGGGGTAGGTACCTTCGGTGGTGCTTCTCGTATCGACGCAACTTCTGGTGCGGTTCTTGCGACAGCTTTCTCAGTTTCACAAGGTATCGAAACAGATCTTGCGATCACTACAATCGCTGTACCAGTAGCGGCACTTTTGACTTACTTCGACGTACTTGGTCGTATGACTACTACATTCTTCGCACACCGTATTGATGCTGCGATCGAACGCTTTGACTATAAAGCAATCGAACGTAACTACCTTCTTGGTGCGCTTCCATGGGCTGCTTCTCGTGCCCTTCCAGTATTCTTCGCCCTTGCTTCGGTGGAGAATTCGTACAAGCAGTTGTAAACCTTGTTAAAGAATTCCAATGGGTTGCAGACGGTTTGACTCTTGCAGGTCGTATGCTTCCAGGTCTTGGATTCGCTATCTTGCTTCGTTACCTTCCAGTTAAACGTAACCTTCACTACCTTGCTATGGGATTCGGTTTGACAGCTATGTTGACTGTTCTTTACTCATACGTAACAGGTCTTGGTGGAGCAGTTGCTGGCATCATTGGCACTCTTCCTGCTGAAGTTGCAGAAACTATCGGTTTCGCTAACAACTTCAAAGGATTGTCTATGATCGGTATCTCTATCGTAGGTATCTTCCTTGCAGTTGTTCACTTCAAGAACAGCCAGAAAGTTGCTGTAGCAGCACCTTCTACACCGTCAGAAAGTGGGGAAATTGAAGATGACGAATTCTAATTACAAATTAACAAAAGAAGATTTTAATCAAATTAACAAACGTAGCTTGTTCACTTTCCAATTGGGATGGAACTACGAACGTATGCAAGCATCAGGTTACCTTTACATGATCTTGCCACAATTGCGTAAAATGTATGGAGATGGAACTCCTGAGTTGAAAGAAATGATGAAAGTTCATACTCAATTCTTCAACACTTCACCATTCTTCCACACAATCATCGCTGGTTTTGACCTTGCCATGGAAGAAAAAGATGGCGTTGTCTCAAAAGATGCGGTTAACGGTATCAAAACAGGTTTGATGGGACCATTCGCTCCTCTGGGAGATACAATCTTTGGTTCACTTGTACCTGCTATCATGGGATCTATCGCTGCAACAATGGCTATCGCTGGTCAACCTTGGGGTATCTTCCTTTGGATCGCAGTTGCAGTAGCGTATGACATCTTCCGTTGGAAACAATTGGAATTTGCATACAAAGAAGGGGTTAACCTTATCAACAACATGCAAAGCACTTTGACAGCTTTGATTGAAGCTGCATCTGTACTTGGTGTGTTCATGATGGGTGCTCTTGTAGCAACAATGATCAACTTTGAAATTTCATACAAATTGCCAATCGGTGAAAAGATGATTGACTTCCAAGATATCTTGAACTCAATCTTCCCACGCTTGCTTCCAGCAATCTTCACAGCATTCATCTTCTGGTTGCTTGGTAAGAAAGGTATGAACTCAACTAAAGCAATCGGTATCATCATTGCTCTTGCAGTTGGACTTTCATTCATCGGTAAATTTGTACTTGGAATGGGCGCATAATTTATGACTAAATCATTGATTTTAGTGAGCCATGGACGTTTCTGTGAAGAACTTAAAGGTAGCACAGAAATGATTATGGGTCCACAAGACAACATTCATGCAGTAGCTCTTCTTCCAGAAGATGGACCAGAAGATTTCACTGCGAAATTTGAAGCTGCTGTCGAAGGTTTGGATGATTTCCTAGTCTTTGCTGACCTCCTTGGTGGAACACCATGTAACGTGGTGAGTCGTCTGATTATGGAAGGTCGTGACATCGAACTTTATGCAGGAATGAATCTTCCAATGGTTATTGAATTTATCAATGCAAGCCTTACTGGCGCTGATGCAGATTATAAAAATCGTGCTTCAGAAAGCATTGTCAGAGTTAATGATCTATTGGCAAGCTTCGATGACGATGAAGATGAATAAGGTGTAATAACTGAAATACTGTTAGAACACATTTCATAGAATATAAATGGGAATGGGGCTTACTCCCATTCCCATATTTTAGATAAAAAACAATATAATAATAGATTAGAGGAACTCAATGCTAGATTATACAAAAGAAGAATTGCTTGAGTTGGGGGCAGAAATCACAACACGCGAAATCTACCAACAACCAGATGTTTGGAAAGAAGATTTTGAAACTTATCAAGCACGACGTGATGAAATTGCAGCTTTCTTGCAAGGAATTGCAGATAAGCATGACTATATCAAAGTAATCCTAACTGGTGCTGGAACTTCTGCTTATGTAGGTGATACTCTAGTTCCTTACTTCAAGGAAGTTTATGATGAACGTAAATGGAATTTCAATGCTATCGCGACAACTGATATCGTAGCAAACCCACAAACTTATTTGAAAAAAGACGTGGCAACTGTTTTGGTATCATTTGCACGTAGTGGAAACTCACCTGAGAGTGTAGCAACCGTTGACTTAGCAAAAGCTTTAGTTGAAGAACTTTACCAAGTAACAATTACATGTGCGGCTGAAGGGAAATTGGCTCTTCAAGCGCATGGTGATGACCGCAACCTCTTGCTCTTGCAACCAGCTGCTTCTAACGATGCTGGATTTGCGATGACTTCAAGCTTCACTTCAATGATGTTGACTGCACTGTTGGTTTTTGATCCGACAGAGTTTGCAGTTAAATCTGAGCGTTTCGACGTGCTATCTAGTTTAGCTCGCAAAGTTCTTGACAATGTGGCAGATGTCAAAGAGTTGGTTGACCTAGACTTTAACCGAGTGATTTATCTAGGTGCAGGTCCATTCTTTGGTCTGTCTCATGAAGCCCAGCTTAAAATTTTGGAATTGACTGCTGGTCAAGTAGCGACTATGTATGAAAGCCCAGTTGGCTTCCGTCATGGTCCAAAATCTTTGATCAATGAAGATACAGTTGTTTTGGTATTTGGTTCAACCACAGACTACACTCGCAAGTATGATTTGGACTTGGTGCGTGAAGTTGCAGGCGACCAAATTGCTCGTCGAGTTGTTCTCTTGAGTGATCAAGCCTTTGGACTTGAAAATGTGAAGGAAGTAGCACTTGGATGCGGTGGAGTTTTGAATGATGTTTATCGTGTCTTCCCTTACATCGTTTATGGTCAGTTATTTGCCCTCTTAACTTCGCTTAAAGTTGGTAATAGACCAGATACGCCATCACCTACAGGTACAGTTAACCGTGTAGTTCAAGGTGTCATTATTCACGAGTTTGAAAAATAAGGAACGATTTATGAGTAAATTAACATTAAGCCCAAATAAACTTGCTTGTATGCAAAAACTCTCTGATGAGAATGGTATCATCTCAGCTCTCGCCTTTGACCAACGTGGTGCTTTGAAACGCCTCATGGCTCAATACCAAACAGAAGAGCCAACAGTAGCTCAAATGGAAGAACTTAAAGTATTGGTAGCGGATGAATTGACGAAATACGCTTCATCTATGCTTCTTGACCCTGAGTATGGACTTCCAGCTACAAAAGCTCTTGATCCAAAAGCTGGTCTTCTCCTTGCTTATGAGAAAACTGGATACGACACAACAAGCACAAAACGCTTGCCAGACTGCTTGGATGTTTGGTCTGCAAAACGTATCAAAGAACAAGGTGCAGATGCTGTTAAGTTCTTGCTTTACTATGACGTAGATAGCTCCGACGAACTTAATCAACAAAAACAAGCCTACATTGAACGTATCGGTTCTGAGTGTGTAGCTGAAGATATTCCATTCTTCCTTGAAATCTTGGCTTACGATGAAAAGATTGCTGACGCAGGTTCTGCAGAATATGCTAAAGTAAAACCACACAAAGTTATCGGTGCTATGAAGGTCTTCTCAGATCCACGATTTAACATCGATGTCTTGAAAGTGGAAGTTCCAGTTAACGTTAAATACGTTGAAGGCTTTGGTGATGGAGAAATCGTTCATACACGTGAAGAAGCAGCTGCTTTCTTCAAAGCTCAAGACGAAGCGACTAACCTTCCATACATCTACTTGAGTGCTGGTGTATCAGCTAAGCTCTTCCAAGAAACTCTTGTATTTGCCCACGAATCAGGCGCAAACTTTAATGGTGTTCTTTGTGGACGTGCAACATGGGCTGGATCTGTTGAATCTTACATCAAAGATGGAGAAGCAGCAGGCTCGCGAATGGCTTCGTACAACTGGTTTTGAAAACATCGATGAACTTAACAAGGTTCTTCAAACAACAGCTACTTCATGGACTGAACGTGTAGAAGCATAGATCAGAAATAGAAGGAATTACTTTTGTTAATAAAATATCTATGGTTTCTTGACAAAGGTGTTTGTAAATCATACAATAAAACCATAGAGAGCGAATGCGCTTTCTATGGTTTGTTTACTTAATTGAAATAGAAAAAGGAGAGAAGGATGAAAGCATACACAGAACGTGTATTTGGGAAAGTTGATGGCAAGGATGTCCTCGCTTACCGTTTTGAAACGGAGGCAGGCTACCAACTGGAAATTATGACCTATGGAGCGACAATTTTACGTTATGTAACTCCAGATAAGGCTGGGAACTTTGCCAATGTTATCCTAGGTTTTGACGATTTTGAAAGCTATGTGGGTAATAGCCCTAAACATGGTGCAAGTGTAGGTCCAGTTGCAGGTCGTATTGCAGGTGCGACATTTGAACTCAATGGGAAGACCTATGATCTTGAAGTCAACAACGCCAGTAACTGTAACCACAGTGGCTCAACTGGTTGGGATTCTAGCTTGTTTGAGCTAGTCGAAGTGAATGATAATGGTTTGACCCTTTACACAGAAAGAGCAGACGGGACAGGAGGTTTCCCCTGGAAACCTTAAGATCTGGATTAGCTACAACTTGGAAGAAAGTGGTGCCTACGAAGTTAGTTACAAGGTAACGACAGACCAGGATACCTTGGTCAATCCAACCAACCATAGTTACTTTAACTTATCTGGTGATTTCACGCAGACAGTTGACCGCCATGTCTTCCAATTGAATACAGAGGGGATTTATCCAATTGCTCCTGATGGTGTTCCAGATAAAACCCCAGATGCTAATCGTGATGTGGTCAAACATATCTACAATGGTGCTTTGTTGAAGGATATCTTTGCAGAAGAAGATGAGCAAATCCAACTCGTATCTGGTTTGGACCATCCATTTGCGCTACCTGCAGGACATGACAATGCTGGTTTCCTTTATGATCAAAACTCAGGTCGTTTCTTACTCTTTAAGACAGAGGCTCCTTGCTTTGTGGTCTACACAGCAAACTTTGTGGATGAGAGTGTCATCATCGCTGGTCAGCCAATGATTCAGCACAATGGAATTGCTCTAGAAGCACAGGCTTTGCCAGATGCTATTCATAGCGTTCTTAAAGATCAAGTCATTCTCAAAGCAGGCCAAACTTTCACCAGCAAAACTCGTTACGAGCTTGTCGTGAAATAATGAAGTTTTTCTGAGTAAACCTAAATTTTAACCGTTAGTTATTTGCTAGCTGTTAGAGTTTAGGTTATTCATTTGATTTTCGGATGATGGCAGAGAAGACTTATAGAGATTGGAAAATCCAGATCATGCCCGATTGAGAATTTTATAAGATGGCTTTTTTGCTAAAAATAAGGTATAATTAAAATGGAATAAATCTAGGATTTTGACTAAAAAATACTAGATTTTTATAAAGATTTTTGGAAAAAACTCTCTTGCTTGCGAGATGGAACACTTGGAGTTTTTGATAAAAGCACTACCTGATGTTCATTTTCATATTTTGGCTCATACAACTTTTGCATCGCAAGTTGTTGATTTACAACGCTATCTTAATGTGACCATATACCCTGGTTTCAACAGATATAATTTTGAAAATGTTCTTAGTAAAGTCGATTTTTATTTAGATATCAATCATTTTAATGAAATTATGAATATCACTCAGGAAATTCATAATTTAGGGAAACCAATCTTTGCTTTTGATAATACCAGTAAGGACCCAACAGGAGGAAGTCAGATTTTTTCTTCGCAAACTCCTGAAACGATGGTAGTGGCGATAAAAGCTTACCTCAATTCGTTAGATAAATGAGAGAGTTTTTAGTAGATAATCTAATCATCCGCTAGTTCACTTCTTTTATGGAGTCCATGCTTTGATGCTTGTGATTAGAGTTTAGTTTGGAGTTAAAGAACGCTTTACACTTTTAATCTTATGGTTGGGTTTAGAACCAAATGGTGTAGATGTTGCTCAAGCATATCGTGGGAAGGTTTTTCGCGACTTGGGCCTCCCTGCCTGTTTTGTTTTTACACAAGTCCCTCCTCGATTTAAATGGGACTATTACCTATCTTTGGGTCATCTCGAGGAAGAAATCCTGTTAGCACATATGTTGCTGACGGATCAGCGTGATATGAGCTTGGGGATCCGTATAGATGATATGAAACAGCTCTTACATTTGACTGCTGAATATAAGGAAAATAATTGTGAATTGATTTTTCAGGAACAAGATGGTATCATTACCATTCTGCATAAAAATAGTCTAAAACCGGATTATGTGGATTATGTAGATTATTATGCATTTGGTCGTTTACTTCGTAGAGAACATTATGGTAAGAAAAAGCTGTTCACAGAATTTTTTACAGCAGTGGATGCTGGATTTGGTCTAGTAGCTAGAGTTGTTCGCCGACTGTTTCATAATAGAGATGGTTCAGTAGCCTTTGAAGAGATTAAGAAAGAACCAGGTGAGGATACTGAAGCAGTTTATCGGTGCGGAGCAGAATGGTTCTATAGTGAGTCTGAATTTTTAGAGCGAGTCTTATCAGAGTTGCAGTTTAGTAAAGAGGATCATGTATTTCTTGATCGTATAGGGAGTCTTCCCTTTACATCCCCTCTTTTACGTTTAAAAGGTGAAGCGAAAGTATCCTGTGTTGTGCACTCTATCCATTATTGGGGAGATCAGATTAATTCTGAATATTATTACCTCTTTCAATATGCCGAAGAATTTGATGGTATTTTAGTATCAACGCAAGCACAGAAGGATGAATTGGAAAAACATTTAGCATTACTAGGGAAAACTGGTCAAGTTCGCGTTCTTCCAGTAGCTACCCTGGACCAGTTGCAATTAGCTGATGAACGAAAACCATATTCTGTGATGCTCGCCGCTCGATTTGTACGTCGAAAACGATTAGACTTAGCAATCAAAGCCATCGTTGCTTTTCATGAAATTTGTCCAGATGTCAACTTAGATATCTATGGTCAAGGGATGCTATGGCAGGATATTGAAGCAGAGATTGCCAATCTAGGAGCACAAAATTATATTCATCTTAAGGGGCATCAGACAATTAAGAATCGCTTCAAAGAGTATGAGCTTTACCTGGCTACCTCGGAATGGGAAACTTTTGGTATAACTTTGTTAGAAGCAATTGGTTCTGGACAAGCTCTTGTTGGTCTAGATGTACCTTATGGAAATCAGACCTTTATTCAGGAGGGTAAAAATGGTTATTTAGTTCCTTTTGATGCTCGTTCGGATGAGGAAATTGTGGTTGATTTAACAAAAGCTTTAGAGAAAGCCTTCAAACAAATCAAAAAGTTCAGGGAAGACTCTTACCGCTTAGCTGAAGAATATTTATCAGACTGCATAACAGAACAATGGTATGAATTTTTGAATAGAGAATGGGAATAAAAAAGAAATGATGTATTATTATCTGACGAGGGAATGGTCTTCAGATGACGATCGCCTAAAAAAAGATTTAGAACTCATGGGGATGGATCTGAAACCATTAACGATTAACAATATTTTTTTACTAGTTTTTTTTCTAATCATGAAAGTTCAAATCCCTTACACATGACTCAACTTCCCTTACCTCAATTTTGGGAGGTTCTTTCTACAGGTGATATCGTAGCGGGAAGAAATCAAAAAGGGAAGATTTACTGTTATCCTCAGTGGCCACAAATGGTGGAGTTAGTCGAATGGTATGACAACAGTGGTCTTTGTTGTGCAAAAGATCATTATGATTTATCGGGAACTTGTTTTCATAGAGAAATTTGGAGTGGTGGAAAAAAAGAGATAGACATTTATGGTCAGGAAAATCAAGAGCAACTTTATCTTTTTTCATCTCATAATCGTGCACTTTTTCGAGAAGCAAATGGTCGGGAAGAGGGGCTTTCTTCAATTGATGAAGCAAGAAAACTGATTTTAGATAAACAATTATCTACAGGTGATTGTTTAGTATTATCAGATATAAGCTTACTTAGGGAGATGCCTAACTTCTCATCTGATCAGTTAGTATTTTATATGAGAGAAGAGTTATCCGCGGAAGATATTTCGTATCTAAAAGATCGTTGTGGGAATCTACTGACTCGAGATTTGAAATTAAAGGCAGACAATATGAATCTTCCCCTGATTTATCTACCAACGTTTCTTGGCGCCTTTAGGGAGTTTCGTCCGCATATTTTAATTTTGACAGATACGCAAGAACTAGAGCAAATTGAAGTCCTTGTATCTGCCCTACCAGATTTTGAATTTCATATTGCTGCTTTAACAGTAATGGGAGGGCGCCTGCTAGATCTGGATTGTCATGCAAATGTTCATCTCTACCCAGGTCTGTCTAGAGAGATATATGAGAAACTTTTACAAACGTGTAGCATTTATCTGGATATTTCTCATGCGCAGGAAATACTTGATGGTAGCCGTGCAGCTCTTGAAAACGGCATGATCCTTTATGCTTTTAAGGAAACGTGTCACCAGCCAGAGTTTTATGCTACTGACCATGTGTTTCCAAGGGATTGTATCGCAGAGATGATTGACGAACTATCCCAACTTGTAAATCCAGAAAAATATCAATCTGCTTATGATAAACAAAAGATGAATCCGTGCTTAGTGACAAGGGAAAAGATGAAGTTGCTCCTTTAACTAACGGACAAATAAAGGAAGTATCGTGAGAGCTAATTTTTTTAAATTTTTATGGTATCTATTGTTAATACTGAGGTAAGTTTAGGATAAATCTTATAATGCAGACCGCAACCTCTACATGATTCCATGAAAATGAAATCTATTTCTATGATGATAGAGTAGTTGGTCTTAGACAAAGACATTAATAACTGTATAGCGTCTAGTTTAGTACTTCACTTGGTGATAATTTGTATTTCAATCATTAACTTAGTATGGGGAGATATGATTACATGTTTGTACTGAGTCGAATCATCTGAGATTCGTGTTAGTGAGGCTTATCCCTGAACTTGTCGGTTTACTGCTTCGAACTACTTGCTTCAGTGTAGATAAAGTTGAGGATATAATTGCCTCAATCCAGCAATATTTGAAGAACTTAGACTAAAAATTGAATAAAGAAAGAAATAAAAATGGAAAAAATAAGTGTTATCGTCCCCGTTTATATGTCAGAGGCCTATCTTGAAAAATGTTTAGATAGCATTCTTCAACAAACTTATCAAAATCTTGAAGTTATTTTAATCAATGATGGTTCAACTGATGGTTCGGCAGCTATTTGTCAACGATATAAAAATCAAGATGCGCGTGTTAAAGTTTACCATAAGCCAAATGGAGGAGTTGCTTCCAGTCGCAATCGTGCCTTGGAAGCTGTGACAGGTGATTACATTGTCTTTGTGGATAATGATGATTGGCTAGAGTTAGACCATATCCAAAACCTTTATGATTTATTGAAAAAAACGGATGCAGATATTGCAATTGGTAATTTCACTCAGTTTATTGAAGATCAGGGAAGTTTTTTAATCCATGTAGGTGCAGATAACTATTTTGAACAAGTGTATAGCCCTTTTGATTGGTTCCATCATCAATATGACGGAAAATATAATCTTAGTCAATGTTTTACTGTTCCGTGGGCAAAACTCTATAAAGCGGAGCTTTTCAAGGATATTGTCTATCCAACGGATCAGAAGGTAGAAGACGATTATACGACCTATAAGGTTTATCTTCAAGCAGATAAGATTGCCTATATGAATAAAGCCATTTATATTCATAGAAAACGCTCCACAAGTGTGACTAGAACAGTTAATCTTGCAGATGTTTATCCGTTAAAGAGTATTGAAGAGCGTCTGACTATTTTGAATCTGATTGGGGCACCTCAGGAGTTATTGGATAAGGAAATTCTGGCTTATAAATGGCGATTATCCATTCATGAAGAAGAAGCATTGAAACGTGGAGATATGGAAGCTTATCAACAGATTTTGGTGAAAAGAGCTATTGAGACCAAGCATCGGTGAGAGTGATAAGACTTATAGACTAGTTGATTAAAGAAAAATAATTGCTAAAAATTGTCATAAAATAACAAAAATTCTCTGAAGTCATTCGATTTCAGAGAATTTTTTCTTATTCTTCATCTGGTGTGAGAATCATCGGAATGATGATTGGTTCACGTTCAGTATTTTCGTAAAGGAATGGTCGAATGGCGTTTACGATAGCACCATTGACAGATTGGATGCTGGCATCTTTGTTTTTCAAAGCGATGCGAATGGCATTGAAAAGGATGCGTTGGCTTTGGCGGATCAAGTCACCAGATTCGCGCATGTAGACGAATCCACGACTGAGGATATCTGGTCCAGAAATAATCATCTGAGACTTGAAGTCTACTGTTGCGACAGCAAGTACGACACCATCTTCAGATAGATCTCGGCGATCTTTAAGCACAGCCGCACCGATTTCACCGATACGATTTCCATCGACGTAGATATCTTGAGCATTGAAATGACCAGCGATACGAGCAGAGTTTGCAGTAAGGGCAAGGACATCACCATTGCTCATGATAAAGATATTGTCTTTTTCAACTCCAGTATCTACGGCAAGTCCAGCGTGGACTTTTTGCATGCGATATTCACCGTGAACAGGCATGAAGTATTTGGCTTGATGAGGCGGAGCATGAGTTTTTGCTCTTGCTGGCCACCGTGTCCAGATGTATGGATGTTATTAATCTTACCATGGATGACTTCAACACCAGCTTCAGAAATGATGTTAATCAATTTGTTGACGCTAGTGGTGTTTCCTGGAATTGGACTAGATGAGAAGATAACAGTATCGCCAGGTTGGAGTTGCACCTGACGGTGAGTTCCGTTAGCGATACGAGAGAGGGCTGCCATGGGCTCGCCCTGACTACCTGTACAGAGGATAAGAACCTCACCCGCAGGATAGTCTTTGATTTCATTTGGCTCGATAAAGGTTCCCTTAGGCGCCTTGATGTAGCCAAGCTCAATTCCGTTGACAATGGCTTTTTCCATAGAGCGTCCAAAGACAGCAATCTTACGCCCTGTTTTAACAGCAGCATCAGTAGCTTGTTGGAGACGGAAGATATTTGAGGCAAAGGATGCAAAGATGATGCGTCCCTCGATACCTTGAATAATCTTCATGATAGACTGACCAACAACTTTTTCAGAGTTTGTAAAGGTTGGCACTTCAGCATTTGGTCGAGTCAGAGAGCAAACAAAGTACTCCGTCTTCACCTAGGGCTGCCATACGGTGCAAGTCTGCAGGTTCACCAACTGGTGTAAAGTCGAACTTGAAGTCACCTGTACAGACGATTTTCCCTTGAGGTGTGTGGATGACAATTCCCAATGGCTCTGGAATCGAGTGGGTTGTTCTAAAGAAAGTTGCTTTAAGATTTTTAAAAGTCAACTCAGTGTTGTGGTTGATTTCGTGAAAGTGTAGCGTTGCGCAAAAGGCCATGTTCTTCGAGTTTTCCACGGATCAAAGGCAAGGGCCAGTGGACCCAGCATAGATAGGGATATTTGGCTTGCTTGAGCAAGAAAGGAATCCCTCCGATATGGTCCTCGTGTCCGTGTGTAATCAAAAGAGCCTTAACGCGGTCGATATTTTCTACAATGTAGGAGTAATCAGGGATAACGTAGTCGATACCAAGCAGGTCATCCTCTGGGAATTTAATCCCTGCATCAACGATGATGATTTCATCTTGATATTCGATACCATATGTGTTTTTTTCCCGATTTCTCCCAGACCACCAATGGCAAAAAAACGCCGACTTCTTCTGGTTTAAGAGTGTAGGCCATATTAGAACTCCGTAATTTCGAATGCGCCAGTTTCTTTTTCGTAGTCTAGCAATTTGTCAGACAAGAGTTCGATAAACTCGATATTATATTCTGGACGATTTTCTTCGACAAGTTGGCGAGCAGCGATACGTCCTTCAAGTTCTGAACTAGCATCGATGTCCAAGTAGAGTGAGCGTGTTGTTTCACGACGTGGGCTGCGTTCTTTTGTTTCTTGATAAAAAACTTTGTAAATCATATGTTTCCTTTCTGCTTTTACAGGTCAGCTATATTCAAAAAAAACTGCTCAGTTTGAAGCTGGTTTGATTTCCAGTTCCATTTTTTTGTCTTTGATTGACCTTGATTCGTTACAATTATCTCAATTATAACATAAAAAAATGAAAGAATTAGTAAAAAGCAGGAAACATGAAAGTCAAGGGAGCTTTGAAATACGTTTCATTTTAGCCTTGTATAAGTATTTTGATACCTGGGAAATGATTTCAAAGTGCTATAATAAAGTTTCATAGAGATATTTCTATAGTCAAGGAGGTTGCCCATATGTATAACTTATTTTCTTTTTGCTATCGGTAGTTCGTTTGGTAGCTTTTTATGATTTTTTTGTTGCCTGTGTTTACGGTGGGAATCTTTTGTTTGTCTAGCTGGAGCAAACGACAAAACGCAAACTTCTTTGGAAAAATTGTCTTCTGTGACTCTATATTCGGTTTTTCCTTCTCCTTGTGACTTATGTGGTCTGGTTTGTATTTTTACTTTTGGATTGAATACTTAGATGCTTGTCCTGTCTTTTTGGCAGGACATTTTTTTGTTTCAAGACAAAGAAAATTCCCATGTGCCAGCTTTTGTAGTATAATAGTAAGCAGACAAAAAGATAGGAATGTGTTATGAAAGTATTAGCTTTTGATACGTCCAGCAAGGCTCTTTCTCTCGCTATTTTAGAGGACAAGCAGGTTCTTGCCGAGACGACGATTAATATTAAGAAAAATCACAGTATTACCCTTATGCCTGCCATCGATTTTTTGATGGCAAGTTTGGATTGGACACCCAAGGACTTGGACCGAATCGTGGTGGCAGAAGGGACCGGGTAGCTACACAGGCTTGCGAATCGCGGTAGCCACTGCTAAGACGTTGGCTCATACTCTGAACATTGAGTTAGTTGGTATGTCTAGTCTCTTGGCTCTGGTGCCATACCAACAAGAAGGCTTGTTCGTTCCCTTTGATGGATGCGCGTCGCAACAATGTTTATGCAGGATTTTATGAAAATGCCAAACCTGTCATGCCAGAAGCGCACCTGCCTTTTGAGCGAGTGATTGAGCTAATCAAGGGCGCTAGTCAGGTAACCTTTGTCGGAGAAGTTGGCCCCTTTGTGGAGCAGATTCAAGAACACTTACCAAGGACTAATTTCAAAGAAACCTTGCCAAATGCGGCTAATCTAGCACTTTTGGCTTGGGACAAGGAAGCAGACTCCTTGCATGATTTTGTGCCAAATTACCTCAAACGAGTTGAAGCTGAGGAAAACTGGCTCAAGAACCATACCGAGTCTGGCGAGTCTTACATTAAACGCCTATGATAGAAATCAAACGAATCCAACAGCAACCTGACTTGGCTCAAGACATCTACGCTGTCATGGCAGCTGTTTACCCAGTCAGTCCTTGGACGCTGGAACAAATCCAAGCAGACCTGTCCCAAGACCAGACTTGGTATGCTCTAGCTTATGATGGGGCAGAAGTGATTGGCTTTCTAGCTGTGCAGGAGAATCTATTTGAAGCAGAAGTTCTGCAAATCGCTGTCAAAAAAAGCCCTATCAGGGTCAGGGAATTGCGTCTGTCTTGTTTGCTCAATTGCCGGCAGATAAGGAGATTTTCCTCGAAGTCAGAAAGTCAAACCACCGAGCGCAAGCATTTTACAAGAAAGAAAAAATGGCAGTCATCGCTGAGCGAAAGGCCTACTACCATGACCCAGTCGAGGACGCCATTATCATGAAGAGAGAAATAGATGAAGGATAGATATATTTTAGCATTTGAGACATCCTGTGATGAGACCAGTGTCGCCGTCTTGAAAAACGACGACCAGCTCTTGTCCAATGTCATTGCTAGTCAAATTGAGAGTCACAAACGTTTTGGGGGCGTAGTGCCAGAAGTAGCCAGTCGTCACCATGTCGAGGTCATTACAGCCTGTATCGAGGAGGCGTTGGCAGAAGCAGGGATTACCGAAGAGGACGTGACAGCTGTGGCGGTTACCTATGGACCAGGCTTGGTCGGTGCCTTGCTAGTTGGCTTGTCAGCTGCCAAGGCCTTTGCTTGGGTACATGGACTTCCGCTGATTCCTGTTAACCACATGGCTGGACACCTCATGGCAGCTCAGAGTGTGGAGCCTTTGGAGTTTCCCTTGTTAGCTCTCTTGGTTAGCGGTGGACACACAGAGTTGGTTTATGTTTCTGAGGCTGGTGATTACAAGATTGTTGGAGAGACGCGAGATGATGCGGTTGGTGAGGCCTATGATAAGGTCGGCCGTGTCATGGGTTTGACCTATCCTGCAGGTCGTGAGATTGACGAGCTAGCTCATCAGGGGCAGGATATTTATGATTTTCCTCGTGCCATGATTAAGGAGGACAATCTGGAGTTTTCATTCTCAGGTTTGAAGTCCGCCTTTATCAATCTTCATCATAATGCCGAGCAAAAGGGAGAGGGCTTGTCAACAGAGGATTTGTGTGCTTCCTTCCAAGCAGCTGTACTGGATATTCTCATGGCAAAAACCAAGAAGGCTTTGGAAAAATATCCTGTTAAAACCCTTGTCGTGGCAGGTGGCGTGGCAGCCAATAAAGGTCTCAGAGAACGCCTAGCAGCCGAAATCACAGATGTCAAGGTCATCATCCCTCCACTTCGCCTCTGCGGAGACAATGCAGGTATGATTGCCTATGCCAGCGTCAGCGAGTGGAACAAAGAAAACTTTGCAAGCTTGGACCTCAATGCCAAACCAAGTCTCGCTTTTGATACTATGGAATAAGGAGTCAGCTTAAGGCTGGCTTTTTTCGCTCTCTTAAATGTCAGAATATTTTGACAAATTAGTATAGTAAATAATGATATAATATATAAAAATAGGAGGTGGTCAGATGATTGAGAGAATGGAATTGGGAGAATTTTACAAGGAATTGCGCTTGGCAAGAAAGCTCAAGCAGTCAGATGTGGCTTGTGCTGGACTAACAGCTTCTCAGCTATCCAAGTTTGAACTAGGACAGTCTATGCTATCTGCGGACAAGCTGATCTTAGCCATCCAAGGAATCAATGTGACTTTTGATGAGTTTGGACATAAGCTCAACAATTATCAAGAATCTCCACATATGCGAATTGGTAGAAGGGTTGTGGATCGCTTTGCCCATCAAGATATTGCTGGTTTAGAGCAACTGTTGGAGGAAGTCGAGCAAGAACAGATGGCACAGACCTATCGTCGTTTGAATGCTATTGTAATTAAAAACGCACTCCATTCCTTAGATAAAAACTATCCATTGGTAAAAGAAGATAGCGAGTTTTTGACCATCTATCTCTATGCTATTGAGTCTTGGACTTGGTTTGAACTCTATCTTTTTTGCAATACAATGCCTTTCTTGAGTAATCAAGATTTGATATTTTTATCAACCTCTCTACTTGAAAAATCCAAGGAATTTAAAGAGTTAGTACACAATCGATTGTATATGAAGCAAGGACTATTAAATATCTTATCAGAGCTCATGGAGCGAAAACTTTTCTCCTACATCCCAATCTTTGAAGCTGAGCTGGAGAGAATGTTGCGACCGTATGATGTTTTTGAGAAAATATCGTGGCAATTTTTAAAGAAAATGAATATTTTCCTTCAAACTAAGGGAAGCAATCAAAAAGAGATTGAACACTTTATCCAATCTCTGCAAGTATTAGAAAATCCACAATTAACAGCCCTCTTCGAATTGCGTTTGCAGCAATACAAAGAACTTATCGATTAATTAGAAACGGGAAGACGATAACCCATCTCCGAAATAAGCAGGAGTATCAGTTGGATTTTTCTTTTTTTCATCATTATATCCCTCCTTGTTAGTAATAACTTTATTATACCAGGGAAATAATCAAATCTACTAAAATCGCAAATCTGAAATTTCTATAAGAAAAAATATCAAATATGCGATTTTCTAAAATAAACCAATTTCCGTGTTATAGTGTTCTTGTAAAGTACTTGAAGCAAATCCTAGGTCGCAGAAGTGGTTTACGAGTAAAATAATTAAAGGAGTGTAAATGATGTTGAATTTACAATTTGCAGAAACAATGGAATTGACAGAAGCTGAGTTGGAGAAGGTTTATGGAGGAGATCTTGTGTATCTTGGCAATATCCCAAGCGGTGCATGGGGAGGGTTCGGGACACCTTGGTCAATCACTAATTTCTGGGAGAAATATTTTAACCATGATTCTTCCACTGTTAATCGTCGTCGTTGATATTTAAAGCCCTTGCCTTTTCTTGGGTAGGGGCTGTCTTTATGTCATAGTATAGGAGAAAATAGAATGAAAAAGATAATCTCACGTCACTACTTTATTATGGCTTTTCTACTAGTTATTGCTGACCAGAAGTTCAGTGGTCTAGTTTTACGCAGCAACCTTGTTACTGGTCTATCTGACTTTGCCTATTATCTGTCGGATATGATGTTGAATTTTCTTGTGGTTTTATTTGCTCTTATTGCTATGATTTGGTCAGGTAAATGGCAACAAATCAACAGTAGAAAGTTTAAAAGATCTTATCTTTTCTATTCCTTCCTAGCTCTGCTTGCTTTTGTTGTTTGGAATTTCGTCACCTTTTTTCTTTTCCCACCTACTCGAAATGAAATTGCTTATCAACTGGATGTTCCTACTTTTACAGGAGCTACGGCATTTTTGATGTATTTTTTCTATCCTGTGATTGCAGGTCCCATTTTTGAAGACATGATTTATCGTGGATTGGTGATGACTGCTCTGGAACAAGGGAAGCAATGGGGACTGGATGTACTTGGCTCAGCTATATTATTTGGAATCTGCATATTAGTAATCATGGTTGGGTCTTTGACAGACTTTTGTCTGTATATATGGGTGGAGGTCTCATATTTGCAGTCTTATTTAGGATGACAAAGTCAATTTATTGGCCTATTGGACTGCATATAGTCTACAATGGTATTGGTCAAGTTCTGCCCTTGTTGTTTTAGAGGATTTTTGAAGCATTGTAAATAATAAAAAGAGAATACGAGTTGTGAAATTAAAAAATTCCTGAGTCAGTTCTAATAGAGTAAGTTTGTAGTATTGGGAGTTGGGAACTTTATTTGTTTGTTATTGAACAAATTCTGGGTTGCAGAAGTGGTTTACAAATAAAAATAATTGAAGGAGTGTAAATGATGTTGAATTTACAATTTGCAGAAACAATGGAATTGACAGAAGCTGAGTTGACAAGGTAGTTAGTGGAGGAGATCTTGTATATACTGGCAAATATCCCAGGGACTGAGGGTATAGGAACACCTTGGTCAATCACTAATTTCTGGAGAGCAAATATTTTTAACCATGATTCTTCCACTGTTAATCGTCGTCGTATTGATATTTAAAGCCCTTTGCCTTTTTCTTGGGTAAGGGGCTGTCTTTATTTCATAGTATAGGAGAAAAATAGAATGAAAAAGATAATCTCACGCTACTACTTTTTTGTAGCAATTCTACTTGTCATTGTTTACCAGTACTTCAGTGGTCTGGTTTTAAACAATGATTTTACTGCTGGTCTATCTAAATTTGGCTATTATCTGTCGGATATGATGTTGAACTTTTCTTGTGGTTTTGTTTGCTCTTATTGTCATGATTTCGGGTCAGGAAAATGGCAACAAATCAACAGTAGAAAATTTAAAAGGATCCTATCTTTTTCTATTCTTTTTTAGCTTTTCTTGCTTTATTTATTTGGAATTTTATTAAATTTTTCCTATTCCCACCTACCCAAAATGGACTTGCTTACCAACTCGCTGCTCCGACTTTTACAGGCGCTACGGCATTTTTGATGTATTTTTTCTATCCTGTGATTGCAGGTCCCATTTTTGAAGAGATGATTTATCGTGGATTGGTGATGACCGCTTTGGAAAAAGGGAAAAAATGGGGACTGGATGTGCTTGGTTCTGCTGCTTTATTTGGAATCTTGCATATCAGTAATTATGGTTGGGTCTTGACAGACTTTTTTTCGTATATATGGGAGGCGGTATTATATTTGCCGTCTTGTTTAGAGTGACAAAGTCTATTTATTGGCCTATTGGACTGCATATAGTCTATAACGGTATCGGGCATATACTCCCGTTGCTGTTTTAGAGGATTTTGCAGAAATCATAAATCAAGGAATGAGTCCTCGTCGTGGTGCTTTTGCTTGGGCTGTAGATCCATCAGTTGAGTTGTTTAAGCGTAGTAGAAGATAGGATACTATAGGAGTTGATTAAATGAAGAGAATGAAAGAAATGAAATTTCACCTAGCAACTGGATTATTAATCTTGGCCAGCTACCTTATATTCAATGTGGTCATGCATCCAGACTTTACGAGTACTTTTTCGGATGAGATCTACTATGTATTCCAGGTTTTATTGGTATTTATTCTGGGAACTGTAGCTACAATTATTTTTGTCAAAAGCGAACATTGGAAAGAATGTGGTCGTTTCCAGTTTCGTTGGCCTTACCTAGGTGTTTTCATTCTTTCTTTTTTCTTATTATTTGTTTGGGTAAATCTAGCAACTCGTATCTTTCCTCGTACCCAAAATGGAAGTGCAGTAGTGGAAGTAGCTACCAGTTTGACAGGGAATTAGTTATTTTATTACGCGTGTACTTTACGGTAGCATTATCGCACCTGTAGCAGAAGAAATCATGTGTCGTGGTTTTTTGATGACAAGCTTGTCTAAATTTAAAAACTACTATATTGATGTTCTTGTTTCTGCTGCCATATTTGGCGCTATGCATGTTTTACAGTATGGTTGGATAACGACAGATTTCATACTCTACTTTGTAATGGGTTTGATATTTTGCATGATATTTCGCTATACACGCTCTATTTATTGGACCATAGCTTTACATGCTTCATGGAATACCTTCTTGCTTATTGTTAGTTTATTGGTATTTGGATTTTAGAAGGGTGAATATATGAAAAAGATCATCTCACGCTACTACTTTTTTGTAGCTATTCTACTTATCATTGCGGACCAGTTCCTCATCCGTCTGGTTTTACACAGCGACTTGGCTGCTGGTCTATCTGATTTTAGCTATTACTTTTTGGATATGATGTTAAATTTTCTTGTAGTTTTGCTTGCTCTTATTGTCATGATTTGGTCAGGAAAATGGCAACAAATCAATAGCAGAAAATTTAAAGTGTCCTATCTTTTCTATTCCTTTTTAGCTCTTCTAGCTTTTTTTGTTTGGAATTTCGTTACATTTTTTATTTTCCCGTCCACCCAAAATGAAATTTCTTATCAACTGGATCTTCCTACTTTTACAGGTCCTACTGCATTTTTGATGTATTTTTTCTATCCAGTGATTGCAGGTCCCATTTTTGAAGAGATGATCTATCGTGGATTGGTGATGACAGCTCTGGAAAAAAAGGGAAGAAAGTGGGGACTGGATGTGCTTGGTTCGGCTGCTTTATTTGGAATCTTGCATATCAGTAGTCATGGTTGGGTCTTGACAGACTTTTTCGTATATATGGGTGGTGGTCTAATAATGGCAGTCTTTTTTAGAGTGACGAAGTCTATTTATTGGCCTATTGGATTGCATATAGTTAATAATGCCATTGCTCAAATTCTGCCCTTGTTGTTTTTAGAGGTTTTTAAGAATCATAAATAAAGGGAAAAAGTCCTCATCGTGGTGCGAAGGAACTTCAGGGATCTTACTTTATTTTGAATTATTATATGACAAAAGGTATTCAAAAATAATTTCAAGGTTTCAATAACTTGCTTTCAAATTCAATCTTATTCAGTCAAGTTGTTTTGTCATGGTTTATCCAGTTTGTTGCAAACTCTAAACTATCAGTATAATTTAAATGTACGTGAGAATGTGATTGAATTTTTATTAAGTAAATCCAAAAGAGATAAAAATGGTATTTTGGTATTTGAATGTGAAGAAAGTTCAGATACATTATTTGATTTTGGTATCGGAAATCTAGGGATTTATTGGTCTATCCTTGGGAAAATATTCCCATTTGAATTTAAAAAGGAGTTGTGATGAAAGTATTTCTTCAAAATAGAGATTTTAGACAATTAACTATCAACCAGTGGATTTCAACGGTTGGGGATACGATTTTTTATCTGGCCTTTTTGAATTATGTGGCAGATGCCTCTTTTGCACCTTTGGCGATTTTACTCATCACGATTTCAGAAACCCTTCCTCAAGTTCTACAAATCTTTCTGGGAGTTTTAGCTGATTTTCAACATCATCGTGTTTGGAAATATACAGTTATTAGTTTTGCAAAATTTTTGCTTTACTCTATAGTGTCCTTGTCGCTTTCAGGGCAGTCCTTTTCCTTGTTGCTAGTAGCATTTATTTGTCTGATTAACCTCTTGTCTGACACATTGAGTTATTTTTCAGGCGCCATGCTCACTCCGATTTTCATTAGAATTATTGGGCAAGATCATCTGGCAGAAGCTATTGGATTTAAACAGTCAACTGTTAGTTTAGTGAAAACAATCAGTAATATTTTAGGAGGAGTCTTACTAGGTATTCTATCCATCCAGTTTATCTCCTTACTGAACGCTCTTACCTTTTTAATCGCGTTTGTAGGTATCCTTTTCATAAAAAATGATCTCTTGAAAGTAGAAAAAACTATTAGCTATCAAGAAGGACTCTCTGTAAAATCCTTTTGCCAGCATTTGCTCCAATCATCGAAATTGATATGGAATATGAATCAGGTGCTCTTGGTTTTGTTTATTATCTCTATTAGTCAAGCAGTGATAAATGTCACAGTTCCTGTTTCTACTCTGTTTTTAAGGAATCAGCCCTTTTTGAATTTACAAACAGGTCAATCTCTTGCCTTGCTTTCCACTCTGGAATTAGCAGCCCTTATTGTCGGAAGTTTTGTGAGTAGCTATCTGAAAAATACAATTTCCATAAAACTAGCTCTGTATGCTTCACTTGCCATCCAATTACTCCTTTTAGTTGGCTTTGCGATAGTTCGTTTTGACTGGATTCTCATCTTTAGTGCTTTGGATGCCTTTTTTGCAGGTGTTCTCTCTCCTCGACTACAGGAACTCGTTTTTAAACAAATACCTGAGGAGTCAATGGGAGCAGTTCAATCCTCTATTGGCGCCATTACGGTTGTTTTACCTAGCTTATTTACAATAGCTTTGGTAACCATTGCTACTAGATTTGGAACTCTGGCAGTTAGCTCTGTTTTATTGCTATTCCTTCTAGTTGCCTTTTGTCATGCTCTTGAATATTCGTGAAAGTATTTAACGGAGAATTTGTCTAATATGTGTTTGAGACTGGTTTCCAGTCTTTTTCTGTTCTTGTCAATCAGCAGACTTTTTTCTATTTCACGAATATGTTATAATGATGTTTGCTGTGACTGTTTGGAAAGCAGTCGCTGAAGGAATGATTAGTGAGGAAGTCTATGAAAGAAAAAGGATTTTGGGAAGGTGTGCAGGCAGCCATGCCAACGGCCCTGGGTTATGTCAGTATCGGACTGGCATGTGGGATTATCGGTGCGCCCTATGTGACACCTGTAGAGATGGGCTTGATGAGCCTCTTTGTTTATGCGGGCAGTGCCCAGTTTGCCATGATAGCCTTGATTGCAGTTCAAGCTCCAGTTGCAGCTATTGCCATGACGGTCTTTTTGATTAATCTACGTCTCTTTTTGCTGAGCTTGCATGCGTCAACCTATTTCCGTCATACCAGCCTCTGGCACAATATCGGCATGTCTAGTATCTTGACCGATGAGACCTATGGCGTTTTGATGGGCGAGTTGGCTCATACGGACAAGGTCAATCCTATGTGGATGCATGGGAATAATCTCAATAGCTATGTGGCTTGGTTTGTGGGGACAGTTGTCGGGACTGCTCTGGGTGGTCTTTTGCCAAATCCTGAGATTTTCGGCCTTGACTTTGCCTTGAGTAGGGTATGTTTATCGGGATTTTTTCTTCGCAATTCCAGATTATGCAAAGAAGGATTCCCTTGCGCAACCTCTTCATCATTTTAGGAGTTGTTGCCCTATCTTTCTTTATACTTTTGACAGTGGTATCTCAATCGCTAGCTGTCCTATTTGCGACACTGCTTGGATGTACAGTGGGGGTGATCTTAGATGGTCAGTAAGTATCTTTTGTTAGCTGTTATCTTTTCAGGCCTAGTGACTTGGATTCCACGTGTGATTCCCTTTATCTTGGTCAAGTATAAGGGTTTGCCTGCTATTGTCGAGCGTTTTTTGAAATTCCTACCGGTGTCTATTATCTTTGCCTTGATTTTATCAAGTGTGGCAACAGGAAAGATTGGGGAGGTTCCTCAAATCAAATGGTTAGACTTGATAGCAGTCTTTCCAACGGCCTTTGTCGCCTTTCGTTACCGCAATCTGGTAGGTACGGTTCTTTTCGGAGTGGTCTTGATTGCTGTCTTGCGTTTTATCTTTTAAATCAGACATAAAGAAAACTTATGGCAAAGATAGAAATCATATAATAGCGTAATTGCTTTTTTTCTGTTAAGATAAGACTATATTCTATTTTGGAGGAAATATTATGAAGAAAATTATCAAATATTCATCACTTGCTGCTCTAGGGCTTGTTGCCGCAGGTGTACTGGCAGCTTGTTCAGGTGGCGAAAAGAAAGATGCGGCATCAGGTGAAGCAACAACTGCTAAGAAAGAAATCATCGTAGCAACTAATGGATCACCAAAACCATTTATCTATGAAGAAAATGGTGAATTGACAGGTTACGAGATTGAGCTTGTTCGTGCTATCTTTAAAGACTCAGACAAGTATACTGTCAAGTTTGAAAAGACAGAGTGGTCAGGGATTTTCCCAGGACTTGATAGCGATCGTTACCAAATGGCCGTTAACAACCTTAGTTATACCAAAGAACGTGCAGAGAAATACCTCTACGCAGCGCCAACTGCTAAAAACCCTAACGTTCTTGTTGTGAAGAAGGACGACACTAGCATCAAGTCTCTTGATGATATCGGTGGAAAATCTACTGAAGTCGTTCAAGGAACAACCTCAGCTAAACAATTGGAAGCATACAACACAGAACATGCGGACAATCCAACTATCCTTAATTATACTAAGGCAGATTTCCAACAAATCATGTCTCGTTTGAGCGATGGACAATTTGACTATAAGATTTTTGACAAGATCGGTGTAGAGACAGTTATCAAAAACCAAGGTTTGGATAACTTGAAAGTCATCGAACTCCCAAGTGACCAACAACCTTATGTTTACCCACTTCTTGCCAAAGGTCAAGATGAGTTGAAGACTTTTGTGGACAAACGCATCCAAGAACTATACAAAGACGGAACCCTTGAAAAACTATCTCAACAGTTCTTTGGTGGCTCTTACCTGCCAGCAGAAGCTGACATTAAATAAGCTTTTAAATCATCCATTCTCCGGTAGATGGATGGTTTTCCATTCTGTAGGGATATAGTTCTAAACTATAGGCCTACCTATCTTAAAACAATTTGCTAAATCAAATAAAGTATGAGATACTATTACGGTATTATTTTTAAAGGAGAAACAATCATGAAAATCAAAAAATGGTTAGGTGTAGCAGCTATCGCTACAGTGGCAGGTCTTGCACTTGCAGCTTGCGGAAATTCAGAAAAGAAAGCAGACAACGGAACAACCGTTAAAATCGCAACAGTCAACCGTAGCGGTTCAGAAGAAGCACGTTGGGATAAAGTTCAAGAATTGGTTAAAAAAGACGGAATTAAATTGGAATTCACAGATTTTACAGACTACTCACAACCAAACAAAGCAACTGCTGATGGTGAAGTAGACTTGAACGCTTTCCAACACTATAACTTCTTGAACAACTGGAACAAAGAAAACGGTAAAGATCTTGTAGCGATTGCAGATACTTATATCTCACCAATCCGACTTTACTCAGGTAAAAACGGAGAAGAAAACAAGTACACTAAAGTAGAAGACATCCCAGCAAACGGAGAAATCGCTGTACCTAACGATGCTACTAACGAAAGTCGTGCTCTTTACCTTCTTCAATCAGCTGGTTTGATCAAATTGGACGTTTCAGGAACTGCGCTTGCGACAATCGCAAACATCACAGAAAATCCAAAGAACTTGAAAATCACTGAATTGGACGCTAGCCAAACAGCTCGTTCATTGTCATCAGTTGATGCAGCTGTTGTAAACAACACATTCGTTACAGAAGCAAAATTGGACTACAAGAAAGCACTCTTTAAAGAGCAAGCTGACGAAAACTCAAAACAATGGTACAACATCATCGTTGCGAAAAAAGATTGGGAATCATCACCTAAAGCTGATGCAATCAAGAAAATTATCGCAGCTTACCACACTGACGAAGTGAAAAAAGTCATCGAAGAAACTTCAGACGGCTTGGATCAACCAGTTTGGTAATAAACACAGGGAGGTGGGAGAGATTTTTTCCACCTCTTGCTTTTATATAGAGACTAAAGAAAAGGAAATCCACTTGTATTGATTCTAAAGGTACAAGTCCTAGTAGAAAGGTAGAGAGAAAATGGTTTTCCCTAGCCAAGAAGAACAAATTGAAAAGTTTGAAAAGGATCATGTAGCGCAACATTATTTTGAAGTTTTGCGTACCTTGATTTCTAAAAAATCAGTCTTTGCCCAACAAGTCGGCCTGAAAGAGGTGGCTCGTTATCTAGGTGAGATTTTTAAACGTGTTGGTGCAGAAGTTGAGATTGACGAGAGCTATACAGCACCTTTTGTGATGGCACATTTCAAGAGTTCACGACCAGATGCTAAGACCATCATTTTCTACAACCACTATGACACAGTACCTGCGGATGGCGACCAAGTCTGGACAGAGGATCCATTTACGCTTTCTGTGCGTGATGGCATCATGTATGGACGCGGGGTTGATGATGACAAGGGGCATATCACTGCACGACTCAGTGCGCTGAGAAAATACATGCAAGATCATGACGATCTCCCTGTCAATATCAGCTTTATCATGGAAGGGTGCAGAGGAGTCAGCCTCTGATGGACTTTGGACAAATATCTAGAAAAAGCATGCGGACAAACTTCGAGGCGCAGATTTATTGGTCTGGGAGCAAGGAACCAAAAATGCCTTGGAACAGTTAGAAATCTCAGGAGGCAATAAGGGAATTGTGACCTTTGATGCTAAGGTCAAGAGTGCCGATGTGGATATCCACTCTAGCTATGGAGGTATTGTGGAGTCAGCTCCATGGTACCTCATTCAAGCTTTGACAAGTCTTCGTGATGCCGACGGCCGTATCTTTGGTTGAAGGTTTGTACGATGATGTGCAGGAGCCCAAATGAACGAGAGTTAGCCTTGGTTGAAACCTATGCTCAACGCAAATCCAGAGGAAATCAGCCAGATTTATGGCTTGGAATTGCCACTCTTTACAAGAGGAACGTACAGCCTTTCTAAAAACGTTTTCTTTTTTTGAGCCAGCACTCAATATCGAAGGGAATTCAGTCAGGTTATCAAGGTCAAGGGAGTTAAAACAATTTTGCCTGCAGAAGCTAGTGCCAAGTTAGAAGTTCGTTTGGTTCCTGGCTTAGAACCCACATGATGTTTTGGAGAAAAATCCGGAAACAACTAGACAAAAAAACGGCTTTTGATAAGGTAGAATTGTACTATACCTTTAGGTGAGATGAGTTATCGAAGTGACATGAGTGCGCCGTCCATTCTCAATGTGATTGAGCTGGCCAAGAAATTCTATCCACAAGGCGTATCTGTCTTGCCGACAACGGCTGGGACAGGTCCCATGCATACGGTCTTTGATGCCTTTAGAAGTACCCCGATGGTTGCCTTTGGTCTAGGGAAATGCCAATAGCCGAGACCATGGTGGAGATGAAAACGTGCGAATCGCAGATTATTACACCCATATTGAATTAGTAGAGGAGCTGATTAGAAGCTATGAGTAGAGATATTATCAAGTTAGATCAGATCGATGTGACTTTCCACCAAAAGAAAAGAACCATCACAGCGGTCAAGGATGTGACCATTCACATCCAAGAAGGGGATATCTACGGAATCGTTGGATATTCTGGAGCAGGAAAATCAACCCTAGTTCGTGTGATTAACCTTTTGCAAAAACCATCTGCAGGTAGAATTACCATTGATGATGATGTAATCTTTGATAACAAGGTTACCTTGACTGCGGAGCAATTGCGCCATAAACGTCAAGATATTGGGATGATTTTCCAACACTTTAACCTCATGAGCCAGAAAACAGCAGAGGAAAACGTAGCCTTTGCCCTCAAACACTCTGGGCTCAGCAAGGAAGAAAAGAAGGCTAAAGTAGCTAAGTTGTTGGATTTGGTTGGTCTTGCAGATCGTGCCGAAAACTATCCTTCACAACTCTCTGGAGGGCAAAAAAACAACGTGTGGCTATTGCGCGTGCCTTTGGCAAATGATCCAAAAAAATCTTGATTTCAGACGAGTCAACCTCTGCCCTTGACCCTAAGACAACCAAGCAAATCTTAGCCTTACTGCAAGATTTGAACCAAAAATTAGGCTTAACCGTTGTCTTGATTACGCATGAAATGCAGATTGTCAAAGACATTGCCAACCGTGTGGCGGTTATGCAGGATGGACATTTGATTGAAGAAGGTAGTGTCCTTGAAATCTTCTCAGATCCTAAGCAGCCATTGACCCAGGACTTTATCTCAACGGCTACTGGTATCGATGAAGCTATGGTCAAGATTGAGAAGCAAGAAATTGTGGAGCACTTATCTGAAAATAGCATTTTGGTGCAACTCAAGTATGCAGGAGCTTCGACAGATGAGCCACTTTTGAATGAATTGTATAAGCACTACCAAGTAACAGCCAATATTCTCTATGGAAATATTGAAATTCTTGATGGAACTCCTGTTGGTGAACTTGTGGTTGTCTTGTCAGGGGAAAAAGAAGCTTTGGAAGGTGCCCAAGCAGCTATCCGTGAGGCAGGTGTACAACTAAAAGTATTGAAGGGAGGACAGTAAGATGGCAGAGTTGATTCAAACATACTTACCAAATGTCTATAAGATGGGCTGGTCTGGTCAGGCAGGCTGGGGGACAGCTATCTACTTGACACTTTATATGACAGTTCTTTCCTTTATCATCGGAGGTTTCTTAGGACTGGTTGCAGGGCTTTTCCTTGTCTTGACAGCTCCAGGTGGTGTCTTGGAAAACTAAGGTTGTTTTCTGGGTTTTGGATAAGATTACATCGATCTTCCGTGCGGTTCCTTTTATCATTCTCTTGGCAGTCTTGTCACCCTTCTCTCATCTAATCGTAGGAACAAGCATTGGTCCAAATGCGGCTATCGTACCCCTATCTTTTGCAGTCTTTGCCTTCTTTGCCCGTCAAGTACAGGTGGTATTGGCTGAGCTAGATGGTGGTGTTATTGAGGCGGCTCAAGCTAGCGGAGCGACATTCTGGGATATCGTAGGTGTTTACCTATCAGAAGGACTTCCAGACTTGATTCGTGTGACGACTGTAACCTTGATCTCACTAGTCGGTGAGACAGCTATGGCGGGAGCAGTTGGGGCTGGAGGTATCGGTAACGTAGCGATTGCTTATGGTTTTAACCGTTACAATCACGATGTGACCATTCTTGGCAACCATCATTATTATCTTGATTATCTTTACGATTCAGTTCTTGGGAGACTTCTTGACCAAGAAATTGAGCCATAAATAAAAGAGCCACACGGCTCTTTTTTAGTGATTAGATTTTGTTTGTAAACTTTTTACTAATAGCTTGCCCAAGCAAAGCACCGATCAAGGCACAAAGGAGAATGCTTGCTACAAAGAGGAGGATATTAGCAGGATTCGGTGCAACCATAATGCGATCGATATAGTCCTGCGATTTTCCACGAGCGACTAGAGTTGCTATATAGGCTTGAGGGGTCACCCACATAAGTAGGATGGGACCAGTAGTACCAAAGGCAAAAACTAGAAAGGAAAGAAGGTTCTTGACCTTATCTTTGTAGTGGCCAAGATGAGCAATGGCATCTGCTGCAAGACCGCAGATAATTCCTGGTAGAAAGGCTCCAGCACCATGCTTACTAGCTAGGAAAAATAGAGAAATTACAAGTCCCATCGTAGTAATCGCTCCAAAACGAGGCACTTTTGCTAAAAGGATCATATAGACGCTACCACCCACAAGAGCAGAAAAGGCAGGGGCGTAAAACATATTTCCAGTGTGGTCGACAAGGTTTCCTAGTAGAACACCCACTCCGATACAGAGAAAGTAGACAAGGGCAGCTACAAGGGTTGTCAAGATATTCTTTTTCATAAGTTCTCCTTCGTATATCTGATGTTATTCATTGTATCATGCCTGTGGGAGATTGTAAATGCTAGCTTGGAACTACTATTTATTAGGAAATGTGGTAAAATAGGAAAAAATAAAAGACGAGTGGTAAGAGGATGAAGAATTTAGGAAAAGTTTTTAAAGAGTTAAGGGAGTCCAGAAAAATCTCCTTGAGAAAAGCAACAGGTGGTTGCTTTTCAGCATCCTTATTGTCGCGTTTTGAAAATGGTCAGAGTGAAATATCTGCTCCAAAGTTAATCACAGCTTTGGAGAATATTCATGCGAGTATGGAAGAATTGTTATTTTTGGCGAGAGGTTTTCATCAGGATGCCTATTCTGAATTTAGAAACAGGATGTTTGAGGCTATCGATCCCAAAGATTTAACATCCCTGAATACTCTCTATCAGAGAGAATATCAACAACTTCCTTTTTCAAAGGATAAACAGCAACACATTCTCAATGCTATTTTGATAAAATCCTATATGAAAGCTATTGATGAGACGGTTACATTGACCTCTGAGGAAGAAAGAGTCCTACATGATTATCTATTTTCTGTTGAAATTTGGGGGCTCTATGAACTTTCGTTCTTTTCTTCCTGCTCTCCTCTATTATCAGTCCAGCTTTTGACAAAGTATACTCGGGAAATGTTGCGGAAGTCAGATTTCTTGCAAGGAGTTGGGAAAAATCGGAATATGATGCACACCTTGCTCCTCAATGGTTTTATGGCCTGTATTGAAGTTGATGATGTTACCAATGCCCTCTATTTCAAAAAACAAATTGAACAGAACTTCTTTGAAGAAAATGAAACCTATTTTCGAATAGTCTACCTATGGGCAGAAGGTTTGCTTGATAGTAAGCAAGGAAGAGCGGAGGAAGGACAGAGAAAAATGGAGGACGCTGTCCGTATTTTTGAAATGATTGGTTGTAGCAAATCTGCAGATTATTATAGAAGTGCCATGGAGTATTGAGTATTTGCAACTAGATAAATTAATTCTCTTCGAAAATCAAATTCAAACCACGTCAGCTTCGCCTTGCCGTACTCAAGTACAGCCTGCAGCTCGCTTCCTAGTTTGCTCTTTGATTTTCATTGAGTATAAATTAAAACGATAGGACTGTGAAGATACTTATTAGTAGTAGAAAATTCTAGCGTTTTCGTTATTCGTTTAATCTGTTGCATATATTCAAAAAATATTCTCAAGGGCTTCTTGATGCTATACTAGAGCTACCATAAAAAGTAGTATGTGAGAAAGAGAGGAATCTATATGAAACTATTACTAAGAAATCAAGCTTATCGACTCTTTGACTTTATCACGATTTCTTCAATGCTTTTGGTGCTTCCATTTTTTTAACCTGGTCTTTATCGTCTATGCATCGACCTTTGCCACAAGCCTCCTTTGCTGTTGCTATGGCGAATATTGTCATGATTCTTCCGACTCTCTTTACAGTTTTTGTGAGGGATTCGGGCAGATTACACGAGGGACAAGGTCAAATGGATGACCTATAGCGGTTTGTTTCAGGCGGTTTTATTTTTTTCTAGCAGCCTCTAGTTGTTCAGCAAAGCTAGTCTCTTTGCCTTTTTCTAGCCTGTGTTTAATCAATGTCATTAGTGATGTCATCAGTGATTTTGCAGGTGGTTTGCGCATGCCTCTCATTAAAGAAAAAAAGTAGCTGAAGATGATTTGATGGAGGCTTATTCTTTTTCCCAGTTTATCACCTATATTTCAGCTATTGGTGGTCAAGCTTTTCGGAGTTTGGCTCTTAGGGCTATCGGTCAATAACTTTTTCTCTCGTTGCGGGAAATCAATGCCTGTTTTTTTCCTAGTATCAGCCGTTATCCTCTTTTTTTAGGAAAAAAAGCAAATTGAGCCTGTCAATGTCATCTGCTGATGGTGAAATCACTTAAAAAAATGAGAAGCTTTCTATCAAAGAGCAGTTCCTAACGATTTATCGAAATTTACGTCTTGTTTTTTTCTTAAAAGGTGGACAGAAAAAAACTTTGGATTCATGATCTTTGCTGTCTTGCTTATCAATGCCTTTGGGTGGCGCTTTAGGGTGGGCATCTATAACATCTTCTTTTTGAGCCATTCTCTTTTGAATTTTTTTCTTACACAGAGGCATTATTTATCAGTCAATTCGGTTCTTTAGTTAGCAGTCATCATCAGTAGCCTTACGGGCAATGATTATTTTTGGGAAGCAGTCCTGCCTAGATTGATGATGTGGGTGACCGTAGGACTCAGTCTAGTTGGTCTAGCTAATTTATTCAATCAAGTCGTACTTGGTTTTGCTATTTCTCTGTTTCAACTCTGTATGTGTCTGGTAAAGTTTCAACCAAAGATTAGTGCCATGCTCATGAAAAAAATCTAGCTCCAGAGGTTCTAGCTCGTACCAGTAATTTTTTAGGTTTATTGTTCACCTTATCCATACCTGTGGGAACAGCCTGTTTTTCACTTGTAGCTGTATGGAATATACAGTTGACTTGGATGCTATTTGTTGGTCTTTCCTTGCTAGCTATTCTTTTGACAGGTCTTAATCTCAAAAATGATATCTAATACTCTTCGAAAATCTCTTCAAACCACGTCAGCGTCGCCTTACTCAAGTATACTGTTTTGAGCAACCTGCGGCTAGTTTCCTAGTTTGCTCTTTGATTTTCATTGAGTATAAATCCTAATTTTTTTCTCACTGTTTTAATCCCTCTATTTATGGTAAAATAAGACTATTAAGTTTAAAGAGGATTCCCTATGAAATTACAAAAACCAAAAGGAACGCAGGATATTTTACCTGCTGAATCTGCCAAATGGCAGTACGTTGAGGGCTTTGCCCGTGAGATTTTCAAGCGCTATAACTACGCAGAAGTGCGCACGCCTATTTTTGAGCATTACGAGGTTATCAGTCGCTCTGTCGGAGATACAACGGATATCGTAACCAAGGAAATGTACGACTTCTATGATAAGGGTGACCGTCATATCACCCTCCGTCCAGAAGGAACTGCGCCCGTTGTCCGTTCTTATGTGGAAAATAAACTCTTCGCCCCAGAAGTGCAAAAGCCAAGTAAGTTCTACTACATGGGCCCTATGTTCCGCTATGAGCGTCCACAGGCAGGGCGTTTGCGCCAGTTCCACCAGATTGGGGTTGAGTGTTTTAGCTCTAGCAATCCAGCTACCGATGTGGAAACCATCGCTATGGCAGCTCATTTCTTGAAAGAAATCGGCATCCAAGGTGTCAAATTGCACCTCAACACTCTTGGAAATCCTGAGAGCCGTGCAGCCTACCGCCAAGCCTTAATTGACTATTTGACACCGCTCAAGGAGACCTTGTCTAAGGATAGCCAACGTCGTTTGGAGGAAAATCCTCTCCGTGTCTTGGACTCTAAGGAAAAAGAAGACAAGGTGGCAGTAGAGAATGCACCGTCTATCTTGGACTTCCTTGATGAAGAAAGTCAGGCTCATTTTGATGCTGTGCGTCAGATGTTGGAAAATCTTGGAGTAGACTACATTATCGATACCAATATGGTGCGTGGTCTGGACTACTACAACCACACTATTTTCGAGTTTATCACTGAGATTGAGGGCAATGACTTGACAGTCTGTGCGGGTGGCCGTTACGATGGTTTGGTTTCTTACTTTGGAGGCCCTGAAACTGCTGGATTTGGTTTTGGACTTGGTATAGAGCGCCTGCTTCTCATTCTTGAAAAGCAAGGTGTGGCTCTCCCTATCGAAAACGCCCTAGATGTCTATATCGCAGTCTTGGGTGATGAGCAAATGTCAAGGCCTTGGAATTGGTACAGGCTCTTCGCCAACAAGGATTCAAAGCAGAGCGTGATTACCTCAACCGTAAGCTCAAAGCTCAGTTCAAGTCAGCCGATGTCTTTGCGGCTAAGACCCTCATCACCCTAGGGAGAGCGAAGTCGAAAGCGGACAAGTGACGGTCAAGAACAACCAAACCCGAGAAGAA
>BNJT01002854.1_pt1 | contig 74734 bp, 80 predicted proteins | sample 8540491 | NCBI WGS metagenome assembly BNJT01 (sample SAMD00202455, study PRJDB9452) | human saliva metagenome | host: Homo sapiens | reverse complement strand
GGTGGGCGGAGGTTGTACCTCGGTTCCCTGTCAACATCGACTACAGAAAAACGTCCCCAATCATCTCTGAGGTTGAAGGTGTTGAATATTATGCTAAGCTCACCCACAAGTCAAATATCAAAACTTGTGGGTGAGCCTCAGACCTAACTAGTCAATGTCTTTTAAAGTAATAGCGCGGTTCACAGAGAAAATTTTGCGAATTTCTTCATGCATGTATGGGTTCTTCTGATGTCGTTCCACCATACGAGCTAAATACCGAGCCGTAATAACAGACCCCAAAAGACCAGATCTATTCGAAATATTCTCTAGTTGAGAATTTATATTTTTTCCATAGTCCGAGACTACGTATGCAAAAAATGAAAGATTGGCAAATTCCAACCCATATTCCGAATAACGTTCAATATATTCAAGCATGCGATTTTTATGATCATTGCTAATACTATATTTTTTCTTGTAGGATTTGGTATCCAAAATTCCCGCCCATTTTTCATCACGGGAAGCTACAACGATGTCAGGCACGATACCCTTCTGCCCGATATGCTCAGCACGGAGCCCAAAAACATCGGCAAAAATTGAAGAAGTTGCCTTCTCAAATTCGGTAGCCTTATCACGCCCACCGCGTGATAACTCAATATACTCCTGGAGAAATCGGTCCTTAAATCCATGCGGATACTTTCCTGAAGAATTCGTGAAAGAATCCGCTCAGCATCCTTGAAGGGTACTCCAGATTTATTTGAAATCGTGGTAATGAGTTGCTCATCTACCCTCTCGATATAATGTGTCTTTGCATATTCCTCAACATACAAGAGTACAAGTCGTTCTCTAATATCCTCTGGGGATACACGACCATTCTTGCCACGACGAGAGGTATACCTGGTCTTTCCAGGGCGCAAACCATATCGCCCCTGAAAATACTCCTCGTTATCAGGCCGGTCCAGTAGCGGCTTATCCTTATATTTCTCTACCAGTTCTCGAGCTTCTTCCTCCATACCAGCAGCAATAGACCAGTTACCGTTTTTCCGTTCAATAAGCTGGGTATATTCCAACCAGTTACCGCAAGTATTAACAATATCCCTAAGCCCTGCAACAACATTTGTCATATTAATTTCTTTTTTAGTTCTAGGAGGCTTATATAGATAAATGAAGTCATCCTCTAGTGATTCATCACCAATACGTCGGTATTCAAGAATACGCGACACAACATTATCTACACAAGTTTGTTCATTAGAGATTCCATGCTCAATGACAACCTTTGCAATTTCATCTTTTTCATTAAGATATTTCTTAATCCGCTCATCCAATAGAAGCTGAAGAATAAAAATAAAAGGACGCACCGCAAAACGGCCATCAACCGAAGAAGGCCATTTGCAGGAGAAAGTACTGGGGAATTGATTTTCCAAAACCTGCTTTTTAATAATCTCAAAAGGAGGCATATCATTTTTAACTAGTGCCTCCCCAGCATCCGTCAGATAACACACTTTGTCTTTATCTTGATAAAAAAGCCCAAGGCTTCTAAACCAAGCGCGGTATGTACGAGCCCCTCCACCCGTTCGGTCAAACCGAGGCCCTTCTCCCTTAATTCCTGCGCGTTCAAGATTTTCTTCAAAGGAAAGTTCAACCTCCCGCCCATTAGAACTCCAAGTGCGTCCCTCATACAGAAGAGCGAATTCCCTCAAAGCTTGAGGGGTAGATAGCAAACTACGCTTGGGACGGGTAAACCACCACATATTATGACTCATAAAATATTCCCTTTCACATAAAATCTTCAAAAGAAGAAATTAATCTTCTACTCAATATCTTCAAACGTAATTGCGCGATTCAGCGAGAAAATTTCGCGAATCTCCGAGTGGGTGTACGGTTTCTTCTGATGACGTTCCACCATACGCACAATATCTCGCGCGGTAATCACAGATCCGGGAACACCGGATTTCTCAGAGATAGTACGAATCTGAGGCGTCACCGAATTCTTGTAGTCTGAAACCACATACGAGAAGAACGCGAGCGTCGCAAATTCAGGACCATACTTCGGGTACCGTTCGATGTACTCGACCATACGGTTACGGTGGTCATGTCCGATACTGTATCCCTTGGCATATGCTTTACTGTCCAAGATGCCAGACCAGCCTTCTTCGCGAGAGGCGACAACCACGTCCGGGACAATGCCCTTCTGACCGATATGCTCTGCGTAGAGCCCAAAGATGTCGGCAAAAATTGAGGTTGTTGCCTTCTCAAATTCAGTAGCCCTATCACGTGATTCAAAGGCCATCTGTACATACTCAGAAAGGAAGGAATCGACAAGGCCGTTCGGATACTTAGCGGAGAGAATACGTTCGGTTTCCACCGCAGAAACACCCGTCTCCGCTGCAATATCAGCAACAAGCTGGGTATCCACGCGGTTGATAAGACGCTCAGCCACGTACTTTTCAGCCACTAGGAGGACATTCTTCTCCTCAATCTTCTTCGAAGAAACGCTGCCGGCCCCCTCAAGACGTCGAGTGTCTTTGAACTTACCAGGGCGCAAACCATACTTACGCTGGAAGTATTCCTCATCGTTAGGCTTAGCGACCAGCGCTTTCGATGAGTATTCTTCGACTAGCTTACGTGCTTCGTCCTCAGCGCCCGAAGCAATCGTCCAGGTGCCCTTATAACGTTCAATAAGCTGGGTGTACCCCAGCCAGTTACCGCAGGTATTCGCAATGTCTCCGTGATTCGCAAATCTTCTCAAGGAGAGGAGCCGCCCTAGGAGTGGTATAGAGCTCTACATAGTTCTCTTCCAAAGATTCGTCACCGATACGACGGTGTTCAAGGATACGAGATACGACGTCATCCACACACGACTGCTTATTCGATACGCCATGTGCGATGACAATTTTCCCGATTTCTTCCTTCTCATTCAGGTAGCCTTCAAGACGCTCGTCCAGAAGAAGCTGCAGAAGGAAGACGAAAGGGCGAACTTTGAACCGTGAATCGACAGCGGACTGCCCCTTATAGGTAAAGGCGCTGGGGAACTGATAATCCAAAACCTGCTTCTTGAGCACCGTAAGAGGAGGCATTTCCTGCTTTACCAGTGCTTCTCCAGCGTCCGTTAGCCAGAACTTCCCGTCCTCATCCATAAAGACAAGGCCGAGACTTTTCAGCCAGGCTCGATACGTGCGGGCCCCGCCACCAGTCTGATCTCGACGTTTTCCCTTCGCTTTAAGACCGGCAAGCTCCAGGTTCTTTTCGATGGTCAGTTCCGTTGTCTTATCAGTCGTTTTCCAGACCTTGCCCTCTGCTTCAAGAGCAATTGCCATCAGACAGCGGGGAACGGGCGGCAGACTACGCTTGGGGCGGGTAACCCACCACGTATTACGAGCCATACAAACTACTCCCTTGCAGTTTCTTTAATTAGTAGGAGGCTTCTTGACTAGGGTATTCTTCGCCCTTAAACGTCCTCAAAATCGCTTCAAATATAACACGGGCTCCCTCAGCAGGAACCGCCATGCCTATCTGCTTACGAACAGACTCTTTACTACCTGCAAAATTGTAGTCATCGGGGAACGTCTGCAAACGCGCACGCTCACGGTTAGTGAGCGCTCGGTTCTCTTCCCAGTGGTACATATGGGTACCGCCACCGCCAGAACCGGTTACGGTATAAGCGGGCTTTTCAGGGTGGAGACGCTTGTAAATCTGGGAAATCTTTGCACCCTTAACCTTCAGCTGAAGATGTTCAGGAATATCCGCAGTAAAAGCGTTCTGTCCCGGCTTGATATATGACAAACGCTCCTGAACGACCTGCGACTGCTTAGTCAGTTCGGTACCAGTCATCTCAGCAGTGATAGGAGGCTGCTCCAATGCGGTACGAGCCGACACATCATGATTGCGATAAGGCTCAGTAGAGGGAACCTTGAACTCTACATCCTGGTCATTACGAATGCCCACGATAATAATGCGGTGGCGTGCTTGAGGTACACCGTATTCTTCAAACTTATAGAGATTGGTCACGAGCTTGTAACCAGCCTTCTCAAAGGTCTCAAGAATCTGGTTAAAGGCTTTACCCTCATTAGCGCTACGAAGGCCGCCGACATTCTCAGCAAGGAACCACAGAGGCTGGAACATTTCCAGGGCCTTAGCTCCATAGGTATAAAGCGGACCGTAAGTACCGTCCAGCCCCTTCTGCTCACCCACAGTAGAGAAGTCATTGCAGGGGAAGCCGAAGGCTAGACCATCAATATCGCCCAGCTCTTTCAGCACGGAGTAGTCAAGCTCTCGAATATCAGCATGTACTACAGATTCAGGGCGATCCGGGCAGATATTTGGCGGTAAGTATTGCACGTATCTTCGTCGTAATCAGTCGCCCACTGGTGAACAATCTTCCAGTCGGGGTCAGAGATAGAAGCGCGGGTTGCGCCAATGGCAAGGCCACCGGAGCCACAAAAAAGTTCACCTAGCTTAAATTCCATGCCCACAACTATACCCTAATATATTCGAAAATATAACCACGAGCTGCACATATTTTCGAATATTGAAAATATTAAAATATCTAAAAATATATTTAATTGAATCAAAAATCATATTCTCACCATCCTCTTAGTATTCGAACGCACAAGCAACCACATGTATAGCTTCCCCCTTTCGTTCCAATGAGCGCCCAACTTACATGCCCTTGTTGGATGTCCCATATCTATATCTAGCTTCCAGCTCACCAGTCAGGGAGCCAATGACGACCGGGCGCGCGCCTGCACCGCCGCTGGGTTAGTCTTATAGCATGACCTGGATGAACGGCCTGCGCGCCACTTTTGACCTTGAAACCACCGGTGTGGACGTCACCACCGCCCGCATCGTGACTGCTTCCCTGATCCTGCTGGACCCTCAGGGTAATGTGGTGCGCCGTGGCGAGTGGCTTGCCGACCCCGGCGTTGAGATCCCTGCCGGTGCCGCCGCCGTGCACGGTATTACGACCGAGTACGCGCGTGAGCACGGCCGTCCCGCCCGCGAGGTCGTGTGGGAGCTTGCCGGTGCGATTGGTGCGCTGAACCTTGACGGTGTGCCGATTATTGCGTTCAACGCCGCCTACGATTTTTCGGTGCTGCACCACGAGATGCTGCGCCACAATATTGCCAACGGTGAGCTGCCGCCGGGTGTGGTGCTCGACCCGTACGTTCTGCATAAGCACGTGATTCCGCGTAAGCGCGGCAAGCGCACCCTTGAGGTTCTTGCCGCCGAGTACGGTGTCTCCCTGGAGAATGCGCACACCTCCGCTGATGATGCCCTGGCGGCGGAGCGTCTGCTGGTGAAGCTGACCGAGCAGTTCCCCGAGGTCCTCAACGTGGATGCGCGCCAGCTGCACGAGCAGCAAATTCAGTGGGCGGCGGAGCAGGCGGCGAGCTTCCAGGCGTGGTTGCGTACGCAGCCGGGTAAGGAATCTGAGGTTATTGACGGCCGCTAGCCTGTGCGCCGATAAACCTGCGCCGCTAAACCTGCGCCGCTAAAAACCTAGGTAGCATCCCCAAACACCTCTCTTTTACTGACGGGCTGACACTATCCCCGTTTGGGCTTCTCCCCTATGCTAGATATGGAACCATACCTACACGAATAGCACGTGAATAGCACGACCCGGAAGGCCTCTCATGGATGATCAGCCCCGCACTACCGAGCCGTACCCTGACACTAATACGCGCAGTATTTATCTGGGGTCTACCCGTCTGGCTCATGAGCACCTGGTGGCGCAGTCGCAGGTGGTGCTCCGCCTGGGCCGCATCCTGATGAAGTCGGGTGCGAGCGCATACCGTATTAAGGCGTCGATGGCGCGTTTGGCAAAGGCTGTGGGGTTGAAGGAGCATCACGCGCAGGTGACCTTCACCGAGATTTCGACCTCTTCGTACACGGAGGGTAATTTCCGTACCGAGGTCGCTGAGCAGCGCACGATGGGCATTAACGCTCATAAGCTGGATCAGTTGGGTAAGTTCATTTCTGAGCTTCCTGAAAAGATCACCCCTGCGGAGGCGAATGCTGAGCTTGACCTTATTGATTCGGCGAAGCCTCTGTACACCCGCTGGATGTTGGCGCTGGCGTCGGCGGTGGCGTGTGCCGGGTTCGCGTTCTTGAACCGTGGCGGTCTGGTGGAGTGCACGGTGGTGTTCTTCGCGGCGGGTGCCGGCCAGTTTTTGCGTTCGACCCTGCTCAAGCGCGGGGTGAGCCATTTGGCAACGTGGATGGCGTGCGGCTTCCTGGCGGCGGGCCTGTACATTGCGATTGTTAATGTGCTGGTCGCGGTGGGTTGGATTAGCCCGAACCATATGATTGGTTTCATTTCGTCGGTACTGTTCTTGGTGCCCGGTTTCCCCATGGTGACGGGCATGCTCGATATTTCCCGCATGGACTTTTTGGCGGGTATTTCGCGTCTAACCTATGTGGGTTTGTTGTTGCTGAGTGCGTCGTTTGCGGTGTGGGTTTTGGGTTCGCTCTTCCACCTGCCGTTGGCGGCTCCTGCGCCTCTTAACCTTGACCCGACCCTGTATTTGGTGTTGCAGGTGCTTTCCTCGGGTGTTGCGGCGGCTGGCTTCGCGATGCTTTTTGCCGCTTCCCCGGTGGCGTGTGTGTGGGGTGGTGTGATTGCTGCGGTGGCGAACCCCGTCCGTATTCACATGGTGGAGGCGGGCATGCCCGCGCATATGGCGGCAACGATTGCCGTGTTTGGTGTGGGTATTTTGGCTGAGATTGTGGCGCCGCTGCATCAGCGCAAGTACACGCGTATTTCCCTGTCGGTTCCGGCGGTGGTGACGATGGTTCCGGGTGTTCCGTTCTACCGTTCGATGTCGCATTTTGCTAGCGGTGACATGTACTCGGCGGCGAGCGGTTTCGTGCAGTCCCTGCTGATTTTCATGGCGTTGGGTATGGGCCTGGCGTTTGTGCGTCTGCTCTTTGATAAGAACTGGCTGTTCGATCAGGACACTCAGGTGCTCAACCGTCTGGACACTGACCGGCACCTGCGTTAGCGCGTTGCGCATCCTCTCTGTTCCCTAACTTGTCTGTTGTGTTTTATCGTCACCTTTCGGTACGTTCAGGTGCTTGTCACCTGCGGTTCATCTGTAGCGCCTATGATGGTTAGGTACGGGACGCTAGTGGCGTGCGGGCTCCGTTGCCCGTTGCACGTTGTCCCTTGTAATTCTTTAGTTCGCCGTCTCTGTTGAAAGGCACCGATACGATGACTCCTTCCTCTACCCACCCGCTGCACCATGAAGCCAGCGAGAAGCTGTTTGAGCGTTCTCGCGCGGTGATTCCCGGCGGCGTGAATTCCCCGGTGCGTGCTTTCAATTCTGTGGGCGGCACCCCCGCATTTGCCGCGAAGGCTAAGGGCGCGTACCTGTACGATGCGGACGGCAACGAGTACGTTGACCTGGTCTGCTCGTGGGGCCCGTCGATTCTGGGTCACGCGCATCCGCAGGTGGTTGAGGCGGTTCAGCAGGCGGCTGAGCGCGGCCTGTCCTTTGGTGCGGCGAGCGCGCCGGAGGCTGAGCTGGCTGAGCTGGTGGTCAACCGTATTAACGCGGTGATTCCTGGCGCTATTGATCAGGTGCGTATGGTGTCGACCGGTACTGAGGCGACCATGACTGCGATTCGTCTGGCGCGTGGTGTGACTGGTCGCGACAAGATTATTAAGTTTGCGGGCTGCTACCACGGTCACGTGGATGCGCTGCTCTCTGAGGCTGGTTCGGGTGTGGCTACCCTGGCGCTGCCGGGTTCTGCTGGCGTGACTGCCGCAACCGCCGCGGAGACCATCGTTCTGCCCTATAACGACCTGGACGCTGTGCGTGAGGCGTTCGCGAACCATGAGGGTCAGATTGCCGCAATTATTACTGAGGCGGCGCCCTGCAACATGGGCGTGGTGACCCCCGAGCCCGGTTTCAACCGTAGCCTGCACGAGATTGCTCACGCGAACGGTGCGCTCGTCATTTTTGATGAGGTGCTGACCGGTTTCCGTGTGTCTTCGGCTGGTTACTGGGGTTACGCGGCTCCCGAGGATGGCGGCTGGGTTCCCGATATTTTCACGTTCGGCAAGGTCATTGGTGGCGGTATGCCCATCGCGGCGCTGGCCGGTAAGCGTGAGGTCATGGAGCACCTGGCGCCGGTCGGCCTGGTCTACCAGGCGGGTACCCTCTCCGGTAACCCGCTGTCCGTCGCGGCGGGTATTACGACCCTGGCCCTGGCTGATGCCGCCGTTTACGCGCACCTGGATTCGCGTAGCGCCCAGCTGCAGCAGGCGCTGACCGAGGCGTTCAACGCCGCGGGTGTGGACCACTCCATCCAGAGCGCCGGTAACCTCTTCTCGGTCGCGTTTGGCACCTCTCAGGAGGGCGTACACAACTACGCCGACATCAAGGCGTCGGCAACCAGCCGTTACAACGCGTTCTTCCACTCCATGCTCGAATCCGGAGTGTACCTGCCGCCGAGCGCGTTCGAGGCGTGGTTCGTTTCTGCCGCCCACGACGATGAGGCGATGAACCGTATCATCTCGGCTCTTCCGGCTGCCGCAGCTGCTGCCGCATCCGCTTAGGGGTTCGAGAGACGTAAGGAGGTGAGCCGCTCATGGATTTGAGCGCTCTAGGACTGCCTATGGAGCAGCTACGCGACGTGTGGCTGATCGCCTTCATGGTGTACCTGGGCTTGTGCCTGCTGGTGGATATCGCCTACCCGGTGCCCATCAAGAAGGAGAAGGCAGCCGAACTGTACCTTGAGGTATCCGGCTCGCCCGTTGATGAGGCGCGCCGCGCCACCGCGGAACGCACCGCGATGGGTGCGCCGCTGAGTTCCTCCCGCAAGGGTAGCGCCACGAAGAAGGCGAAGAAGAAGCTGGATTCTATTGAGGGCGCCGGCGTGTTTAGCGGCTGGTTCCACGTGGTCATGTACCTGTGGGGCTGGATTGTGGCGGTCTCGATCTTCGCCCTGTACTGGGATGTCGTGTATGACGGCGTTGTACTGCCGGCGCTGCTTCTGCCGTTCCTCATGGTGTATCTGGGTGCGCGTATTGGCCGCCGTCAGTGGCGTGCAGTTCGCGGATACAGCAAGGATGACCGTGTGCTGGGCATGCCGCGCATCTACTCGGCGACGCTGGGTAAGCTGAGCGCACCGTTCCGTGTGCGCGGCACCGTGCCGGGTGTTGAACCGATTCGTGACGACCGCACCGCCTACTGGATCCTCGGTGGTATTGCGTTCCTGCTCGCCTCGGTCTTCCTGGTTTCGTTGGCGGGCTGGAGCATTGACGAGGATTGGGAAGCGATCTATATCGGTCACGCATCCTGGTTCTTGCTGGCGGCGGGCGTTCTGCTGATTATCATATTGCTGATGCGTAGCCGCGATTACGTGCTGTACAACCCGGATTCGTTCCAGGCTGGGCGTCTGCTCCTTCCGGCGAAGTCCCGCCCCTACTCTGAGGTTCGCGCATTCCGTGTGTACCCGAAGAACCCGGACGCTATCAAGCTGAACCCGAAGGACGCGAGCCAGTGGACGCTGGAGATTCTGCTCCCCGGCGGCCGCAAGCACGACTATTCGCTGAATGAGCACCAGATTGATTGTTTGGTGGCGCAGATTGCGTTCAATATTGAGCAGGGACGCTGGGCGCAGCTGGATTCGCCGGCGGACCGTGAAATGTTGGCGAAGTACTTCGTGGACGGCCGCGTGATCTGCACGACCATGGGGTATAAGCCTGCCGGTAAGCATGCGGAGGAGGCGGCACGCCGCGCGTCCTTCCAGAAGGCGCAGTACAAGTAAACCTGCAGCCTATATACCACGAGAAGCCACATGTGTTTCGAGAAGCCACGTTTTATGTTGCTTTTCGAAACACATGTGGCTTCTGAGCATCACAGACACACCATCACCGATACCCCGTAGAGAAGACACCGTTAGAGAGGACAATCATGGACCTTGCAGCCCTGGGCCTGCCCATGGAGCAGGTGCGCAACGTATGGCTGGTGGCGTTCTTCATCTACCTGGCGTGCTGCCTGCTGGTGGAGGTCGCCTACCCGACGCTCATTGGCGCCTCGCGAGCGCGCGAAGTCTACACCTCGGTGATGGGTTCCCCCGTCGAGGATGTGAAGGAGGCAATTACAGAGCTCGCGGATGCTGGCACTTACCTCACCTCCGAGCAGGAAGAAGCGGCATTCCGCAGGGCTGACGCCCAGCTGGAAAGCATTAAGGGCTCGAACATCATTATGGATTTCGGGCATATCCTCGTGTACGGCTGGGCGTGTGTCATCGTCTATTCGACGTTCGTTCTGTACTGGGATATGGCGTACGACGGGATCCTGATTCCGGGGCTGCTTCTGCCGTTCCTCATGGTGTATTGGGCGGCGCGCTGGGGTCGCCGCGGCTGGCGCGTCGCACGCGGTTTCAGCCTAACGAACGTCACCTGGGCATGCCCGCTATTTACACCAGGACGCTGGGTCGGCTCAGTGCCCCGTTCCGCGGCACGGTCGCCATGCCCAGTAGTGAGCCCATTCAAGTTGATTGGAAGGGGCAGGGAATCTTCCTCTTTGTGGCGGTTCCTGTCGGTGGTTTCTTCCTGCTCTGCTACCTTCATTCGCTCGCGAACACCGAGCTGCTCGAGTATGTACCCACCTACATCGGTAAGACCTCAATAGCGTTTCTTGTTGTCTACGTGCTGGCCATTCCGTACCTGTGGTGTACTGTGCGTTCGTACTACCAGTTCACGCCGACCGTGGTGAAGCGTGGGCGGTTTTTCCGTTCGCCCAAGGTCTACCGGTACTCCGATATTGAGCGGTTCAAGGTTTACCCGTGGTACACGGGCGATCCCGAGGATATAGACCCTGATCAGCAGATGCCCAGTGATTGGCGTCTTGCCGTCACCTTCTCCAATGGTTCCCAGCAGACTTTTGGGTTCGGGGATTACCGCATCGATTGTTTGGTGGCACATATTGCGTTCAAGCTGGAGCAGGAACGCTGGGCAGATGTGGACTCCCCGGCAGACCGCGAGAGGCTGCCCCTGTATTTTGTGGAGGGGCGCGCCATCTGCCTCACGTTGGGCTACAAACCGACAAACGAGCTGACGAAGAAGGCGGCGCGTATCGCGTCCTTCCGTGCCGTGGATTAGCGCCCGGCGCGAGGCCACAGCCACACACCATCACCGACACCGTAGAGAGGACAACTCATGGAGCTAAGCGCTTCCGCACCCCTGGAGGACGTTCCTCCCCGAGCCAGACGAGTCTGGAAAAGAAACCAGTTCTATTTTGAAACCCACTTTGTGCTGTTCCTAGCCTTCTGCGTTTTCTTCTACGCGCTCATTGGCTGGACCATTCTGGGTGTTCGTCCGATGTCCCGCCGCGACGCGTCCATCATATTGGGGATTGTCACCGCGATAACCTTTGCGACTCGCTGGTACTGCAGGAGGCGGTACCTGCTGTTCAACCCCGACTCGTTCTACGTCGGGCGGCTTTTCCTGCCCGCGAAGAAGTACAGATACACCGATATTGAGGAGTTCTGCGTCTTCCCGAAGAACCCCGAACAGATCAAGACGACCTTCTACGAGCCCTCGCAATGGCAGATAGAAGTCAAGGTGCCGTCCAAGATCCCGCCAAACCTCGCTCAGCGCATGCCGTGGCTGCGCAGGCACATTGTGGCGGTGCACGATGAGCGGGTCGTCTGCCTAACCTCCCAGGTTGCGTTCTACCTGGAGCAGGAACGCTGGGCGGATCTGCGCTCCCCCGCCGACCGAGAGAAGCTCGCGGAATACTTCACCAACGGCAACATCGTGTGCACCTCCCTCGGGTACAAGCCCGTGCGCGAAGAACAAGAATAAAACGGCGAGAAGCCACATGTGTTTCGAGAAGCCACCAAAGACGTGGCTTTTCGAAACACATGTGGCTTCTCGGCATTAGAAGGGGGTTATGCGTCCAGCTCGCGGAGCCAGCCTGCCGCCTCCGTACCGTAGTAGGTCAGGATGACGTCCGCACCGGCGCGGTGAATCGAACGCAGCGACTCCAACACCACAGCCTTACGGTCAATCCAGCCGTTCGCCGCAGCCGCCTCAATCATCGCGTACTCACCCGACACCTGATACGCCGCCACCGGCACCGGCGAAAACTCCGCCACCTCACGCACAATATCCAGGTAGCTGCCGGCAGGCTTCACCATCACCATATCCGCGCCCTCCTCCAGGTCAGCACGCACCTCCAGCAGCGACTCGCGGCGGTTCGCCGGGTCCTGCTGATAGGTCTTACGGTCACCCGTGAAGCTGGACTCCACCGCGTCACGGAAGGGCCCGAAAAACGCAGAAGCGTACTTCGCCGAATACGCCAGAATCGACACATCCTCAAAACCGGCCTCGTCCAGGGCAGCGCGCATTGCGGCAATCTGGCCGTCCATCATGCCCGAGGGCGAGACGGTATGCGCACCCGCACGCGCCTGCGAAACCGCCATCTTGCAGTACAGCTCCACAGTCTGATCGTTATCCACCACGAGGGTGCCGTAGCCGTCATCGACCAGCACGCCGCAGTAGCCGTGGCTCGTGAACTCGTCCAGGCAGGTGTCAGCCATGACCACCAGGTCGTCGCCGAATTCCTCACGGCACACGGCAATCGCGCGGTTCAGGATGCCCTGCGGATCCCAGGCGGTCGAGCCGACCTCGTCCTTATCCTCATCGCGGGGAATACCGAACAGGTCAATGCAACGGATGCCCGCCTCGTACGCCTCACGCACGGCGGGAATGATGCTCTCCAGGGTGTGCTGGTACTGACCGGGCATCGAACGAATCGGCTGCGGCTCGTCGATGCCGTCGCGAACGAAGAACACCTGAATCAGCTGCGCGGGGCGCAGGGTGGTCTCAGCGACGAGGGAGCGCATGGCTGCGGTGGTGCGCAGGCGGCGCGGGCGGCGGGTGAGGTTCATGATCTCTCCTGAAAACTCGATAAAAATATGTGGTCTTAGTAGATGAGGGATGCGCCTACATGAGGGATACAGCGGCGCGCGCCAAATCCTGCGGTGACGGCGAATCGGCCTGCACGTAGCGCAGGTTCAGGGCGCGGCATGCGGAGGCGGTACTCGCCCCAATCGCCACCACCGGCGGTACGGATTCGGGCGGTAGCGCGGGTGCGCCGTCCAGCAGGGCGTGCAGGCGGGAGGGGGCGGTCACCACCAGCACATCCGGCGCGGAGGTTTCCGGGGCGGAGGTTTCGGGCGGGGGCATCTACGGCATTCCCCTGCACGAGCGCGCGGGCGGTGCTGAGGCTCAGCTCGCCGGGTGCCACCTGCTCGGCGGGCACCATATCGTAGAGCACACAGCGGTGGCTGTCCCAGCCCAGGTTTTTGAGGCCCTCGCGCAGGGTCGGCCGGGCGTTGGAACCCTCCAGAACCAGCACGGCGGCTGAATCAGTCGCGGCGGAATCAGCTGCGGAGTCTACGGGGGCAGGGCACCCAAACTCCGCGAGCATACCGGCGGCGCTCTGCACCTGCGGCTGAAAATCCGTGCCCAGCCCCAGCTGGGTGTGCACGGCGCGGGCGGTTGCCGCACCCACGCAGGCGATGCGCACTCCCCCACTCGCGCAGGCGCGGGCAAACTCCGCACCCCACAGCTCGGCGCAGGCGCGAACCGTATTGGCGCTAGTGAAGCTCACCCACGCATCGTGACCGGAGGCGAGCGCCTCCAGCGCGGCGGCGTGGTCTGCGCCCGGTTTGACGGTGCGTGCCTGCTGTAGGGGTGCGAAGAGTACCCGTGGCTCCCCCAACTCGTTCTGTGCGCTTTCCTCGGCGAGGGCGCGTGCGAAGGCGGCGCCCTGGGCGGCGGAGCGGGTCAGCAGAACCGTGCGCGGGGCATCAGCCTGCCGGGATTCAGAACGCGGGGTATCAGAAGGCGGGGCAGACATGACGCCTACTTCAGGTCCAAACCGGCAAGGGCGGCGGCACCCATCTGCAGCAGGTCTTCTGCCACGCGCACGCCCAGGCGTTCGGCGCCGGGCACATCCAGTTCGGCGGTTGCCGAGGTGTGGCGCAGCATGTCGGTGCCGTCCGGGGACGCCACCACAACGTTAAGCACCAGGTCGCCTTCAACCACGTGCGCGTACGCGCCGATGGGTGCGGCGCATCCGGCTTCGAGGCGGCGCAGCAGGGCACGTTCGGCGCTGACCGCGAGGCGGGTTTCGTGGTGGTTTGCGGCGAGCAGGGCACGGCCGAGGGCACGCACCGGGCGCGCCACCTCGGGGTCGGCGAGCACAGCGGGGTCCGGGTTCTCGAATTCGCTTTCGCGCACTTCCAGGGCGAGCGCGCCCTGACCGGGGGCGGGCAGCATGCGAGTGGGGTCAAGGTACTCGGTGATGAGTTCTTCCTTGCCCAGGCGCTTAAGGCCGGAGACTGCGAGCACCACGGCGTCGCAGTCGCCGCTGCGTTCGGTGCCGACACCGTGGTCGGCTCGTTCGGAAGTTTCAGCGTTCTGGCGGAGTACGACCTGTTTGCCGGCGTGCTCTTCCAGGCCCTTCACACGGCCGATGCGGGTGCCCACGTTACCGCGAATGTCGACGATTTCCAGGTCGGGGCGCAGGGCGCGCAGCTGTGCGGCGCGGCGGGGTGAGCCGGTGCCCACGCGGGAGCCTTCGGGCAGGGTGTCGACGGTCAGGCCGTCGCGTGCCACGAGGGCGTCGCGGGGGTCTTCACGCTTGAGGGTTGCGGCGACCACCAGGCCGGGGCAGGGCGCGGAGGGCAGGTCCTTGAGCGAGTGTACTGCCATGTCCACGCGGTTTTCTTCGGAGGCGTTCTCGCCGTCGAGCAGGCGCTGGCGCAGTGCCGCGGCGAATACGCCGGTGCCGCCGAGGGTTGCCAGGGGTCCAGTGAGCACGTCGCCTTCGGTTTTGACGGTGCGCAGGGTGAAGTCCACGACCTCGGCATCTGCGGCGCCGTGGTGTGCCTGGTGTTCGGTGTAGAGGGAGGTGACGGTTTCAGCGGCAATACGGCTTTGGGTCAGGGCGAGAGCAGACCCGCGGGTGCCCAAGATGTACTCGTGATGGCTCATATCTCTCCTTTTCGGTGATGTGTGTGATAGCCCGTAGGCGTGTGCGTTTCCCCCAGAGGCTGTGTGTTTGCGACGCTGTGTGTTTGTCTAAATTCTGGGGGGGGGGTAGCCTGTAGGCACGTGCGCTCCGACCCGCCCGCACGCCCCGGTCAGGGGGGGTGTTGGGGCGAGCCGGAGCTACAGGGGTGGTGTTAGTGGGAGCAGCATCCGCCGGAGCCGCATCCACCGGAGCGGCTGGCGGGTGCGTTCTCAGAAGCGCTGTCCTCAGCGCCGGTAGTGCCGGGTGCGTACTCTGCGATGACCGGCTTCGGCGCGCCGCGACCGGGCTTGCAACAGCCGGGTTCGCACTCGTCGAACCAGCCGTACTGACCGCTCGCGCTCGGGGCGAGGACGCTCTCACGTTCGGGGCGCAGGTCGGCTGAAACGCCGTTCTCCACGCGCTCCTCGATGAGGCGGCGCAGCGACTCCACGTACGCCGGATGCGTGCCGGGGGTGGGGGTGCGCACGGCAACCACGCCCAGGCGTTCGCAGGTGTCCAGCGCCTCGGTGTCCAGATCCCACTTGACTTCCATGTGGTCAGAGACGAATCCGAGGGGCACCAGCACGACGCCTTCCACGGGGGCTTCGCCGTCCTCCGCCGGGTTGGTGGGGGTGGGTAGCGCCTCCAGGGCGTCGTTGACGTCCGGTTCCAGCCACGGCATGGACGGCGGGCCGGAACGGGACTGGTACACCAGCTCCCATTCGACGTTCTGCAGAAGCTGCGGAGCCTCATCGCGCACCAGCGAAAGCACGGCGCGAGCGACCTGCAGGTGCTTCTCCACGTAGGCGGAGCCGCCCTCGTAGTTCACACCGCGCGGGCCTGCCTCGTTCGCCGCGGAGGTCGGCACCGAGTGGGTGCAGAACATGATGCGCAGGCGCGGGTTCAGCGAACCGTTATCGCGTGCGGCAAGCTGCTCACGCACCGTGGCGAGGCCGTCCTTCAGCCCGTCAGCGAAAGCGCGGGAGAAGCCGGGCACGTCAAAGAACTGACGAATCTTACCCACGTGCACGCGACCTTCCAGGCCGAGCTGCTCGATCGCCATGCCGTAGTCTTCACGGTACTGGCGGCAGCTCGAGTAGCCGGGGTAGGCGCTGGTCGCCAGCACGAGCACGTTGCGGTGGCCGTTCTCGTAGGCTTCGGCGAGCACGTCCTTCACGTAGGGCTTCCAGTTGCGGTTTGCCCAGGTGATCGGGATGTGCGGGCCGCGTTCGGCGAGCGCCTGCTGCAGTGCGGCGAGCAGGGCACGGTTCTGCTCGTTAATGGGCGAGACGCCGCCGTTGGCGCGGTAGTGGGTGGCGACCTCTTCGAGGCGCTCATCCGGGATGCCGCGGCCAGCGGTCACGTTGCGCAAGAACGGGATGACGTCCTCCTGCCCCTCGGGGCCACCGAAGGAGGAGAGGATCACCAGATCGTAGGGGCGCGCCTCTTCGGCACGTTCACGGGTGATGCTGCGTTCGCTTCGGTAGTCGCCGAGGGTCTGCTCGTTGAGCGCGGCGGGGCCGTTGGAGGCGGTGTTCGCCGGGTCGGTGCGGTTGGGTACCACGTCGTCCGGCAGGAGCGTGCCGTTGAGGGTTACGCCGTCGTTCGGCTGATGGCTCACGCCAGGACCTCAGCTACTTCGTCTGCGCCGATGCGGCGGCCGGTGTAGAAGGGGGTGTCTTCGCGAACGTGCAGGCGTGCTTCAGTGTTGCGGAAGTGACGCATCAGGTCGACGAGGTCCACGAGTTCGGGTGCTTCGAGGGCGAGGACCCATTCGTAGTCGTTCAGGCCGAACGATGCGACGGTGTTTGCCAGAACCTGCGGGAAGTCGATTGCCTTCATGCCGTGGTTCTTGAGCATTTCTGCACGTCGTTCGGGGTTCATGTAGTACCAGTCGTAGGAGCGTACGAAGGGGTAGACGCAGACCCAGGTTTCAGGTGCCTTGCCGCGTGCGTAGGCGGGGGCGTGGTTGCGGGTGAACTCTGCTTCGCGGTGTACGCCCATGGTGGACCAGACGATGGTGGTGCCTGCGAACAGTGCGGTGCGGCGAATCTTGCGGACTGCTGCCTGCAGCTTTTCGGGGTTCTGGCCGTGGGTCCAAATCATGACGTCGGCGTTGTCGCGCATTGCGGAGACGTCGTAGATGCCGCGCAGGGTCACGCCGTCTGCTGCGAGCTGTTCTGCGACCTTCTCGAACTCGGCGCGTGCCTCGTCGGTGTTGGACTCTGCGGGGCGTGCGCCGGAGCGTGCGAACACGGTGTACAGGGCGTAGTGCAGGGTTTCGCCTTCTTCGCGGCCGCGGCGGTTCTCGTCAGCTGCGGAGTGCTGGACTGCGTAGCCCTTGGGTGCGCCGCCGTAGCCGTGGCCTGCGTGGGTGTAGCCGCCCTGACCTGCGCCGTGTGCGCCGCCGTGGCCGTGTGCTGCGTGATCGTGAGACATTGTGTGTTCCTTTCTTCAGCGAGGGTTCGCTGTGCTGGAGGCGCGGCTTCCGTAGCTGCGCGTTTTCTCAAATTTTTGGTCTAGTTGCTGGTTGGTTTCTGCCGCTACGCCGTCTACTTGGCGGTTGCGGCTTTCGGGGAGGTGACGCCTTCCCAGTCCTGTGCCGCGTGGTAGATGAGGCGGTCCATCTGCTCGTAGGTGTCTTTGACGGTTAAGACCAGGCCGGAGCCTGCCGCCCAGGAGCCAACGGTGCTGAGGGTTCCGAGTTCGCTGGCGCGTTCACGGAATTCCTTGACTCGGTCGCGGTAGCCGGGGGTGGAGGCGGGCAGTACACCGCGCCAGCGTACGACGTCCGCGTCAACGAGGTTGTTGTGGGTGAGGGCTACGTCCATCATGCGGCTTGCGTCGCGCAGGGCGAGGGTGATGAGCTGTTCGTCTGCGAGTGCCACTTCTGAGAAGCGGGCGTCTTCGCCGCCTCGGCCGTAGGACAGGCGCACAACGTGGCGTCCGGGGCCTGCGGCCTCGGCGACCCACTGCCATTTGGCGGTGGCGTGGGTGAGTGCCTTGGCGCGTACGGCGGTGGCTTCTTCGGAGACAAGCAGGCCGGTGCCGCGGGGGTGCTTGTCCAAGGCGGGGGCATCAACGACGAGGGTGACGAGGGCGACTTCGGAGCCGGGTTCCAGGGCGGGTAGTGCGGTGGAGACGTGCGGGCCGATGAGTCGTGCCACGGTCGGGCCGTCGGTGGCGAGCACCAGGTAGTCGGCGTAGAGGGGGGTGTTTTCGCCGTCGGTGGTGTGGCGCTGGATGATGAACCACTGGCCGGTGGATTCGTCGCGGTCAACGGCGATGACGTCGAATCCGGTGACGATGCGAACACCGGAGGCGTACAGGTCTTCGACGAGACGTTCGGACAGCTGGTTCATGCCGCCCACGATGCCGGCGACCTGTGAGCCTGCGGGGGCTGCCGAGCGGAAAGCGTGCGCTGCGGCGGCGAGGGAGCGGTGCTTGCGGAAGGCTTCGCGCAGACCGGGGATGGTCGCATCGACGTCGAGCTTGTCGGGGTGGGTGGAGTACACGCCGGAGACTACGGGTGCGACGAGGTTGTCGAGCACTTTCTGGCCCATGCGGATGCGCACGAGCTCACCGAGGGTCTTCGCGTTCTCGCCTGCGGAGACGGGGAGGAACTTGTCCACCTGGGCGCGGCGCAGACCGTTCTTACCGATGACGGGGATCAGCGACTTATCGTTCACATTGCCGGGGATGCCCATGATGCCGGTGCTGGGGGTGCGACGGGCGCCCTGCGGCAGGTACAGCCAGGAGCCGTAGGAGTTGGGGGTGACGATCTGGTCGCCCAGGCCGAGTTCCTTGACGAGGTCGCTGACAATGGGGCTGCGGGTTGCGAAGGATTCTGCGCCGGAGTCCAGCAGAAGGCCGCCAACTTCGTGGGCACCAACGGCACCGCCAAGGTGGTGACGCTGTTCGAGCAGGGTGACGCGCATACCGGCTGCGGCGAGGCGGCGTGCGGAGATCAGGCCGGAGGGGCCGCCGCCGATGACGATGGCGGTGGGTGCCTTCTCGTTGCGGGTGAAAGCTCGTGCGTTCTGGGGCGCGGCGGAGGAACTGACCTGTGCGGTGCGGTGCGGTGCCTGGTTGGTGTGGCCCATGGTGGTTCTCCTTTGGTCTGCGTGCAGTGGAGTTGCCCATTGCGGTAACGGGTGTGGTGGTTGGTTCGGGGTGCAGATGTTCGGTGCAGATGCCGGAGGGTGTCCAGCATCTGCGCTGTCTATTTATCGTTATTTATCCTATGCCTGCGCGGTGCGTTCGTGGATATATGCCACGAGGTCGGTGAGCACCTGCGGGTCGGTGGTCGGGGGTACGCCGTAGCCGAGGTTGACCACGTGCGAGGGGGCGGCGTTGCCTTCTGCGAGGACCTCGTCTACGTGTGCGTAGAGGTTTTCGCTGCCTGCGGCGAGCAGTGCCGGGTCGATGTTGCCCTGCAGGGGTACGGCGCCGTTGAGCAGGGTGTTCGCTGCCGAGAGCGGCAGGCGGTAGTCCACGCCGATGACGTCTGCGCCGGCTTCGTGCATGGCGGGCAGCAGGGCGGTGGTGCCGGTGCCGAAGTGGATGCGCGGCACGCCGTATTCGCGCACCATATCGAGAGCAGTTGCGGAGTGCGCCTGCACGTAGCGGCGGTAGTCGCTTTCGCCGAGGGAACCAGCCCAGGAGTCAAAGAGCTGCACGGCGGATGCGCCAGCCTCGATCTGCGCACGGAGGAACTGGCCTGCGGTGCGGGCAGCCCAGGCGGCGAGTTCGTGCCAGGCGGCGGGGTCGGCGTGCATCATGGTGCGCGGGCGCAGGTGGTCACGGGAGGGGCCGCCTTCGACCATGTAGGCGGCGACGGTGAAGGGGGCTCCGGCGAAGCCGATGAGCGGGGTGTCGCCGAGCATTTCTACGGTTGCGGCGACGGCTTCACGGATGGGGTCGAGGTCGCTGTCTTTGAGTTCGGGCAGGGCGCGCACCTCGTCGAGGGTGCGTACGGGCTGGTCGAGGACCGGGCCCTTACCGGGCACGATGTCGACGTTGACGCCCGCGAGCTTCATGGGGATGACGATGTCGGAGAAGAAGATGCCGGCGTCGACCTTGTGGCGGCGGACGGGCTGCACGGTGATTTCTGCGGCGAGGTCGGGGGTGAGGCATGCGTCCAGCATGGGGATGCCTTCGCGTACCTGGCGGTATTCGGGCAGGGAGCGGCCTGCCTGTCGCATGAACCAGACGGGTCGGTGGCTGGAGGGGCGGCCGGTGAGGGCACGGAGCATGGGCGAGTCGGCGGTGGTGCCTGCGCGCAGGGGGTGGTTGGCGGGTAGGTGTGCGAGCTGTTCGTCGGTGAGCAGGGGTCGCTGGGCGTCGGTGGGGTGTGCGGGCAGGGCGGGTGCCTGTGCGGTGCCCTGTGCCGACGCGGGGGTGGTGTGCTGGTTTTCGCTCATAGTGTCTAGTGTGACAGGTTTATGCGGGCGTTTTTGCGACACTATGTCATGGTGACTCTTACCTAATGATGGCTTTCTTAGCGGTGAGGGAAACCTTAGTTCGTGCCTACTCTTTGTGCCCGCTCCCCCACTGTGCAGATTTTCTTGCCCCCTACGATGATGGAACTTAGGTTCTGTGAGCTTTACAGGGGCTTAGTCGGCGTGGTTATGATTAATCTCTAGTGAGTACTTATGCATTTGTGGCATCGCACCACACCGTTGATCTGACCACCGTCGCTGCGTTGAGCGCCGGTGCCTCCGGCGTACCCGATGTTCTGGCGGGCGATATGGCACGCCAGCTGGGCGTGAAGGGTGCAGTCGTTCTTGCCACCTGTAACCGTCTTGAAATGTATGTTCAGCTACACGTATCCGCCCATGTAAACATGGTTCGTGAGCTGATTGCTGATTCGATCGCGCGCACCTCCGGCCTGGATCAAGAACTGGTTGATTCCAGCTTCGACGTGTACGCCGATGATGAGGCTGCACGCCACCTGCTGACGGTCGCCTCCGGCCTGGAATCTGCCGTGGTCGGCGAGCGCGAAATCACCGGTCAGGTGCGCCGCGCCCTGGCCGCCGCGCAGGCGAAGGCACAAGAGGACGGCGTACCCCTTCCCGGTGAGCTGGTTCAACTGTTTGAGCATGCGGCGCATACGGCTCGTCAGGTGGGTCAGCATACGGCGCTTGGCGCTCAGGGCCGCTCCATTGTGTCTGTTGCCCTCGATCTTGCGGATGAGGTTGCCGAGAAGGACTGGTCGACCCGCCGCGCCCTGATTTTTGGTACGGGCGCTTACGCGGGTGCGACCATTGCGGCGCTGCGCGAGCGCGGTTGCACCGATATTTGGGTCAATTCCCGTTCGGGTCGTGCCGCCGAGTTCGCGGCAAAGCGCGAGGTTTCTGCGGTGCCGGTGGACGGCATGGAGCAGGCCATGGCTTCTGCCGACGTCATTATTGGCTGCTCCGGCGGATCCGACCCGTTGCTTCCCGAGCAGATTCCGGGCGGTCACCACACGATCCTCGACCTGGCGCTTTCGCGTGACTTTGACCCCTCGGTCGCCGACCTGCCGAACGTTGAGCTGATTACCCTCGAATCGGTGCGCCTTGCCGCACCCGAGGAGACCGAGGAGTCCGTGGCGACGGCTACGCGCATCGTGGAGTCTGAGCTGGCGGCGTTTGTGTCTCGTCAGCGTTCCCGCACGATTGACTCCGCGATTGTTGCGCTGCGCTCGCACACTATGGATGTGCTGGATTCCGAGCTGGAGAAGGTACGTAACCAGTTTGGTTGCGGTGCGGCGACGGAGCAGTTTGAGCTGGCGATGCGCCGCATGGTGAAGTCCCTGCTGCACACCCCGACGGTGCGCGCCAAGAAGCTTGCGGCGGAGGGCCGCACGGAGGATTACGTGCAGGCGCTGGAGACCCTCTACGGCATTCAGGTGGAGGATTCTTAAGAGCCTCCCCTCCCCTGCTCTTCCCGGCGTTTTTGCGCGCATTTTCACGCATCCGGCGGCGAGTATTTTATTAGCCCCCGGCGAAGTACTGCCCGTTCACGGTGCCGATGGGCGCATTCACGCTAGAGTAGATGCTAGATAAGATAGTTCCCATACCCGGCGCACGTTTGGCTGTGCCGGACTATTCTGCGAGGAGACTCATGGAAATCAAGATTGGCATTCGCCACATTGCTCGTGAAATCGTTGTTGAGACCAGTGAGGCTAAGGAAATCCTCATGGAGAAGGTCTCGAAGGCTATTGAGGACGGCTCGCTGCTGCAGATTATGGATGATAAGGGCAACACCACCCTGATTTCTGGCGCTCAGATTGGCTACGTTGAGCTGGGTTCCGACGCTAAGCGTCACGTTGGTTTCGGTATCGGCGCCTAATTAGTTCGGTAGCTGTTTACCCTTTAGCTTGAGCTTTCCCCCGCATCCGTCACGATGCGTAACCGCGCTTTATGCGCTGTGTGCGTGCGCTTTATGCGCCACGTGGTTACGCCGTGCCGAATGCGGGGTTTTGCGTTTTAAACCGCCTACACAAAAACCTCGCGGCACCCGGTTTTGGGGCGGTATATCGCCCATCACGGGCGCACGCCACAACCGGTCGGGGGTGCGCCGGAAGCAAATCCGGGTTAATATTGAGGGGTTAAGTGAATGACCGGTCGTACCCCTTTCAAGACCCCGAGGCTGCACCGCTTTCTCATCATGAATGAACCATGAGTATTAATCATGCGTGCAGGCGGCGTCTCGGTAAGAATTTCCCGTGTAAGAATTTCCCGCGGCCGGCTTTCGACGCCCGCCCGTCACCGCCTCCACCGTTGAGGCGCTGGCTGGTACACCCCGTTACGGGGAGAAACACACCCCGAGCAGGGGTAGAAAGATACGGTCCAGTGACTGAAACGAACACGCAGGAAACCACTCAGACTGCAAAGTCCTTCGCCGACTTCGGCGTTCGCCAGGATATTAGCGACGCTCTCGCGGCGGTTGGCATTACCTCCCCCTTCCCCATCCAGGAGCTGACTCTTCCCGTGGCTCTGTCTGGCCAGGACATTATTGGTCAGGCGAAGACCGGTACCGGTAAGACCCTCGGCTTCGGTCTGCCCACCATCCAGCGTGTGGTCGGCCGCGACGATGAGGGTTGGGCTGATTTGGGAGTACCCCGGAGCACCTCAGGCGCTGATTCTGGTTCCGACCCGTGAGCTTGCTATTCAGGTGGGCGAGGACCTGGCGATTGCCGCGAAGCTGCGCAACGCCCGCGTCGCCACCCTGTACGGTGGTGTGCCGATTGAGCCTCAGGCTGAGCTGCTACGCCGCGGTCTGGAGGTTGCGGTGGGCACCCCCAGCCGCATTATCGACCTGTACCAGCAGGGCTTCCTGAACCTGAAGCAGGTTAAGATCGTGGTCCTCGATGAGGCTGACGAGATGCTGGATTTGGGTTTCCAGCCGTCGGTTGAGAAGATCCTCAGTTACCTGCCGGAGGACCGCCAGAGCATGCTGTTCTCCGCAACCATGCCCGGCCCGGTCATTGCGATGGCACGCCAGTACATGACCAAGCCCATGCGCATTAGCGCCGCTGACCCCGAGGACGCCTCGAAGACTAAGGCGTCGATCCGTCAGGTCGTCTACCGTGCGCACCACCTGGACAAGGACGAGATGATTGGCCGCATTCTGCGCGCTACCGGCCGCGGCCGCACCGTCATCTTCACCAAGACCAAGCGTGACGCTGCCCGCGTGGCGGAGGAGCTGGTGAACCGTGGCTTCGCTGCCGCTCCCCTGCACGGTGACCTGAACCAGGTTGCGCGTGAGCAGGCGCTGAAGGCGTTCCGCACCGGCAAGGTCGACATTCTGGTTGCGACCGACGTGGCGGCTCGCGGTATTGACGTTGAAGACGTGACCCACGTGATTAACCACCGCGTGCCCGAGGATGAGAAGACTTACCTGCACCGTACCGGCCGTACCGGTCGTGCGGGCAATGAGGGTACCGCTGTGACCCTGGTTGATTGGGATGACCTGCCGCGCTGGAAGGTCATTAACGACGCCCTGGAGCTGGGTGTTCCTGAGCCGGTTGAGACGTACTCTTCCTCTGAACACCTGTTCTACGACCTGAACATTCCGGCTGGCACTAAGGGTCGCCTGCCGCGCGAGGAGCGTGTGGCTGAGGGCATGGGCGACGAGTTCTTTGAGAGTGCCCGCGATTCTCGTGATGGCCGTCCGGCTCGTTCTCGCGGTAGCCGCGACGGTTCCCGTGAGGGTAGCCGTTCTGGCGGTCGTGACGGTGAGAAGGGTTCGCGCCGTTCTCGCGGTAGCCGCGACGGTCGTTCCGGTGAGGGCCGCGGCGAGCGCCGTAGCCGCTCCGAGGGCCGCAAGCGTTCTGAGCGTTCTTCTGAGCGTGCGGAGCGTACCGAGCAGGGCGCATCCGAACGTTCTTCTGAGCGTTCTGAGCGTGCGCCTCGTCAGCGTCGCCGTACCCGCCGTGTTGAGGGTCAGCCCGTGGAGGGTGAGGGCCGCCGCCGTACCCGCCGCCGCTCTGAAGGCTCTCGTTCTGAGGGTTCTCGTGCTGGGGGTTCTCGTTCTGAGGGTTCTCGCGGTAAGGGCCGTGGCGCTGACCGTGCTGGTTCTGAAGGCTAGGGCCGGGGTTGGGTATTTCAGCATCCCCGGCGCCCGCCGCGCCCTCCCCTGCCGCTGAGGCGAACCGCACGGATTCGGCTGTTTTCGATCCGCAGGGCCCGTCGCTGCTGGTGCAGGCAGATAACCTGGAGTATCTGCGTGAGCTGCCCGATGGTGCGTTCACCGTGATTTACATTGACCCGCCGTTCAATACGGGCAAGAAGCAGACGCGCCGCACGTTGAGCGCGGAGGCTTCTGAGAAGGGTGACCGCACCGGTTTTAAGGGCAAGAGCTATTCGAGCACCCTGCAGACTCTGGCGAGCTATAACGACTCGTTCGAGGATTATTGGGCGTTCCTAGCACCGCGTATTGAGCAGGCGCATCGTCTGCTCGCGCAGGACGGCACCCTGTACCTGCACCTGGATTGGCGTGAGGTTCATTATGTGAAGATTATGTGCGACATGATTTTTGGTCGTGAAAACTTCATTAATGAGCTGATTTGGGCTTATGACTACGGTGCGAAGTCTACGCGCCGCTGGCCGACGAAGCACGACAATATTTTGGTGTACGCGAAGGATCACCGCAGCTATTACTTCAATACTGCGGAGGTTGATCGTGAACCGTATATGGCTCCCGGTTTGGTGACTGAGGAGAAGGCTTCTCGCGGTAAGCTCCCTACTGATGTGTGGTGGCATACTATTGTGTCGCCTACGGGTAAGGAGAAGACGGGGTATCCCACGCAGAAGCCTACGGGTTTGTTGCGTCGTATGATTGCGGCGAGTTCCCGCCCGGGTGATTGGGTGTTGGATTTCTTCGCTGGTTCTGGTTCTACGGGTGCGGCGGCGGCTCAGCTGGGTCGTAAGTTCGTGTGTGTGGATCAGAATCCGCCGGCTATTGAGGTGATGGCTAAGCGCCTGGGTGTGGATCCGGTGTCGTTCGCTGAGTATCGCGGTGTGCCGCGTGGGGCGAGTGTGCTGTTCACGCCGAAGCGTACGGTGGGTGTTCGTGGCGGTACGAGTCGTGATGCGTTGACGGCGGCGAGCCGTCATGCGCTGAAGGCCGTGTTGGATACGCTCACGGAGACTACGCAGCCGGTTGAGGGTGCGTCGTGCCGGTTTGTGCGTCACCGGTCGATGGATGCGGTGGATAAGAAGATGCGTATTGATGGTCGTGATGAGTTGCGTCGTCAGCGTCAGCATCAGGCGCGGGCTAAGGCTCGTGCGGCGCGTGCGGCTGCTCAGCTGGATGCGGCGGCTGCGGGTGCGGTGTTGCAGCATCATGCGTCGCGTGAGAGCGTCTAGGCGGTCTTGTCTGCGCGTCCGTGAGAGCACGTGTTAAGAGTGTGGGGCGGGTTCCCGGTAAAGGAACCCGCCCCACACTCTTTTGTTTTCACCTCATTGCATATTCTCTAAATCTCTACCTGAAGGTTAGGATTTTTGATACGCTGAGAACGTTCTACTCATGAGGGTGCACAAAGATTGTGCCCCCTTCTGTTCATGAAGGAGCTATGATGCTTCGACAATTATTCGCCCGTCCTACGAAGCGGGCTATCCAGGCTGGCGGCACGGTACTGTTGGCTGGTGCCATGGTGTGCGGTAGCGTGCCGGCATATTCTCTTGGTGTTCTGAAACCTCGCCAAGTGACCCCTATTGTGCAGCCCAATGAACCGGCGGTGACCTGTAACGACCGCGCAATCTACGAATATAAGTACCTTCCGAATGCTTATGTGACTTACAGTCGCAAGATTATCTACGACTGGGCTGAGTGCATTGGTCTAATTTCTGAATACCAGAAGTATCAGCTAATCGAAGAAAACACCGTAATTTCCCGTGGCCAGTTTGTGGAGTATTTGTATCGCCTGTCGGGTTCTCCTGAGGTGAAGAATCTTCCGGCTCAGTCTCCGTATGGCGATATCAAGACGGATGATCCGCGTTTTCCTGTGGTGATGTGGGCTCGTCAGCGGGGCATTACCTGGGGTTGGAGTGATGGGAATTTCCATTACGATGCCCCCGCGAATGAAACGACGACAGTAATCATGGCATACCGCCTAGCTGGTAGTCCGGCGGTCAAGCTACCCGATATGAATCCTCCGAATGAGGAAGAGCCCTGGACCAAGCGGAACCCCAACCTTCCTTACGGCTCAGAGTTGCATCGGGCCTATGTTTGGTTGAAATACACTGGAGCTGGCTCTGATAAGAAGTACACTGGCTTCCACGAATCGGTTAGGTACCATGACGTCGCGAGCATGGACTCTGAAGGTCGACGAGTGAGTCAATGGACTTTCCAAGCAACATATGAACAGGCTTTTGAAGTATTGCGCATGGCGGATACTCGAGGCGTATTTTAAAAGATTATAAAAATAGTTTGGTCCCCTGCTCTTCTATGCAGGGGACCAAACTATTTTCTAGTTTTCTGTGGACTCATTCTCAGCTTTAGGGATTCTCGGCGCTACAAGCTTTCCCTCAAATTTAAAATTATTAATTTCGATCCTTAATAGCTCATAAAGCTCAGAGTTAATTTTAAGAACCCATTTATCCCCCATAATTTTCTTTTGGGCCGCAGTTCTGGTCTTATCACTCATCTGACAAGCATCGAAAGCATTTGCGCCAATAATACTAAGACGCTTTGCGCCACCTTCAAGATAGAACCCCCATTGTGCTGCGAGAGCCTTATCTAGTGGAAATTTATCCTCTGGCTTGTCACTATCTTCGTAAGGATTATCAGAGCGCACTCCTGTAAAGGTGCAGTCGCTAGCCCACGAGCTGATATACCAGTTCGCTGCCTCGTGGTTATGTGCTTTATCTGAGACTGCGTCATGCCAGCTGGAGGATTCACCGATACAACCCACATAGTTATTCCTCGGCATTAGGGCAAACCACCCGTGGCCGCCGTTCTCTTGAGCCGCACACCCCCTTTCTATCGCCAAGATACAGAGCAAACCGACACAGTTTCATTCTCTCCTTCAGCTTCAGTGCAATGTTAAAAATATTTAAAGCAATAGATTTTATATACCTCATTAATATGTTGAGGAAAATTAAAATATTTACGTAAAACTTGAAACGAATTTATGTAAAAATCATAAATTTTCTTGCAAAGAGAAGAAAAAGCGATACACACTAGAGATACCTTCTGCAGCGCAGCACGGTGCTACGTGCAGAAAGTATTCGCCCACTAACATCACTTCGTCGTGATGAAGGGCGAATAATTCACTCACCTCTAGGAGACATCGATGTCTGAATATCATGCGCCATCGCGGCGCGCCCTTTTGGCAGGAGGAGCTCTTGCCGCAACCACTGCAGGAGTCTCAGCTTTCTCCCCAGCCCATGCGGAGCAAGCAAACAAGACTGAAGAGTTCATGACTCGCGCCCCAGAATGGGTAAAAAATACCCAGAAGCGGCTAGACGAGTTCAATAAGCGTCTGCAATATCTCACGTACACTGATACTGCGAGGGAGTACACAGCCCATAATCTTGCGAAGAACGGCCTTCATGTTAATGTTCTGGATTACTGCGTAGACCCCACGGGCGGAGTGGACTGCACCGATCAGCTGAACAAGCTGGCAGAGCGCCTGTATTGGCTCGGCGGAGGGTCAATTGAGCTACCTGCCGGTATTTACAAGGTGTCGCACCCCTTCATTCACTTGCTCGATAAGGTGGAGTTTTTCGGGCATGGAATGTCTACCCGAATTATTGCGACGTCCACAGATGCGCTTACCAAGGCAGCGGGTACCTCTGATGAATGTTTCGGTGTTTTTCATACGGGAACTTATCAAAACCCGACATCTAATGCGACAGATAACCGTCCGATGCGTTTCGGAGTGCGTGATATGTGGATTCGCACGAGCCCCCAAAAAGGGCATATCAACGTACAGCAGCTTACGGATAATATGCATACTAGGGCACCTCTAGCCCATGTTGCAGGCATTATTCTACACACTGAGTTTACGGGTAAGCCTAATGACCCTGAAGCTGTCCCTTCCCTCTCTAACCTAGAAATTTGGGATGTAGATATGGGTGTTGCGATTTTGGGGCTTCATGACCGAGGTATGAAAGTCGATAAAATCCGTGTCCGCAAGTCTTTGCGCCAAGGCTTGCTGGTTGGCAAACCTGTCGGTCATCCGTTACGCCGCAAAGATGGCAATAATCCTGGTGGCGCAGATAATAAGTTCCTTACAGTAGATATTTCTGATGCCAACCTTTCAGGGAAAAACTACGCCGGAATTGAAATCTACGCCTCCCAATGCAAATTTTTTGGGTCAACCAGCTGGTACAACCGCCGATCCGTGCTACAAAATTCTATCTACGTAACGCGGAAAAAGGACCAGTCCGACGATCAATATACTGCCAAGACCGGTGCTGGATGGTATGTCGCCGGAACGCGTAACCTCTTTCAAGGATGCACGGCTCAAGAGAACGGTGGTCACGGATGGTTTGCCCTAATGCCGAGGAATAACTATGTGGGCTGTATCGGTGAATCCTCCAGCTGGCATGACGCAGTCTCAGATAAAGCGCATAACCACGAGGCAGCGAACTGGTATATCAGCTCGTGGGCTAGCGACTGCACTTTCACGGGAGTACGCTCAGACAACCCCTACGGGCCAAGCCAAGAAGTACCCCTAGAAAGAATCCTCGCTTCACTGTGGGGCTTCTATCTTGAAGGTAGTGTTAGGCGTTTGAATATTATTGGAGCAAACGCATACGACGAATGCCACATGGACTACGAAGACAATAACAAACCTAAACCCAAGGTTCTGAACGATAAATGGAAGTTTTCTATTAAAAATTCCCTGAACCCACCCTACAAGATTGAAATTAATCAGTATGTCTATAAATCTACTGAGGATTCAGCAGATATTTCTAATAAAAAAGATTTTCCAATCACTGAATAAAAATTACTAAAATGTGCGCCTCACCTAACATTAGGTGAGGCGCACATAGTTTATTTAAATTTGAAAGATTTATCTGCTAGACGAATCACTTCGATAGCCTGCTCATAAGTAGCGTAAGCCAACCATTCAAATTCATCGTTAGGCGATACGATACCATACCGTCGATACGATACGTTCTCAATAGAATCTTCATTATTTGGATTCTGAAGACCATAGTGTAACCAGGTGTATGCCTTATGAAGCTCCGAATTATATGGCATATTCGGCCATTTTTCCTTCCAAGGAGTAGGGGGGAAATACTTCTCAGGGTCATATGCAGCTACCGTTACTTTTGGACTGCCCGCCAACCGATACACCATCAAGGCAGTAGAAGACTCACTAGCAGGGGTATCATAATGGAAATTCCCATCACTCCAACCCCAGGTAATGCCCCGCTCACGAGCCCACATCACCACAGGAAACGCGGATCATCAGTCTTAATATCACCGTACGGTGACTGAGCTGGAAGATTCTTCACCTCAGGAGAACCCGACAGACGGTACAAATACTCCACAAACTGGCCACGAGAGATAACACTATCTTTCTTGACCATTTGGTGCTTCTGATACTCAGAAATCAGACCAATGCACTGCGCCCAATTAAAGATAACGCGACGCCCCAATTCACCATCTTGCCGATAGTACTCATATTCTGCGCGGTCGTTGCAGGTCACTGCCGGTTCGTCCGGCTGTACAATGGGGGTCACCTCGTGAGGCTTCAAATGCCCGGTGGCATACGCCGGAACACTACCGCACACCATGGCACCTGCCAGCAGTACCGTGCCACCGGCCTGGATGGCCCGCTTTGTGGGGCGGGTGAATAATTGTCGAAGCATCATAGCTCCTTCATGAACAGAGGGGAGGCACAATCTTTGTGCGCCCCAATGAGTAGAACGTTCTCAGCGTACCAAAAATCCTAACCTTCAGGTAGAGATTTAGGGAATATGCAATGAGGTGAAAGCAAAAGAATGGGGGGCGGGTTCCTTTGATTAGGAACCCGCCCCACACTTTTGTTTTAGTGCTGTGCCGCCAGCTGCTCGCGGATACGCGCCACCGTCACCGCATCCGTCGTGTTCTCACCCAGCAGGTTCGGCTTACCCGCGCCGTGATAATCACTCGAACCCGTCACCAGAACCTCACGGCCCGCCGCACGCTGACACTCAATGAACTCCAGCAGACGCGCCCGGTCCTCCGGGGAGTTCTCACGGTGATACACCTCCACACCCGCCAAGCCAGCATCCACCATCAAACCCAGGTACTCCAGGCTCAGGGCGGGACCACGCATCGTACTCATCGGATGCGCAATCACCGGCACACCCCCAGCCTCACGAACCAGACGCACCGCCTCCAACGGATCCAGCGCATCCTGCGGCACATAGTAGGGGCTGCCCGTGTACAGCAGCTTCGCAAAAGCCTCAGAACGGTCAGTCACCACACCGGCGGCAACCAGCGCATCAGCGATATGGGGGCGGCCCACCGCCGTGTTCCCCTCCCTCACCTGCGTCAACACGTCATCCCAGGTCAGCGGGTAGTCAGCGGCAAGACGGCCCACAATAGCCTGCGCACGGCCCTCACGGCTGGCACGAATCGCCTCCACACGGCGCGCCAACTCCGAACCCACCGGGTCAAAACCATAAGCGAGCAGATGAATAGTCTTCGTGCGCGCACGGCCCTCACCGTCGGTGTATCGGTAACGGCAAGAGAACTCTGCACCCGGCAGAAAATCCAGACCGTACTCACCCGCCAGCTGGGCCGCCTGCACCCAACCAGCCGTCGTATCGTGATCAGTCAGCGCAAACCCAGCCAACCCGGCGCGAGCAATCAGCGGCACCAGCTCGGTCAGGCTCTGCGTGCCGTCAGAAATAGCGGAGTGAATATGCAGATCGTAACGCCCGGCACGGTTCAGGTGTTCAGGCGCACCCGATTCAGCGGGCTGCAGTGCCTGCTGCGCATTAGGTGCACTATTTCGGTGTTCTGTCTGCGTCATATTCTCTCCTTCCCCGCCCCTGCTAGTTCGTCGCCACCTCAGCGGGGTTTTAAGGTATGTCATCTACTCTTCTGATTCAACCCTACCAATATCGGCGGCGCAATATCAGGCACCCGGTCGCAAGTCAAAGATATATTCTGCCCCACCGCGCCCCTCTTATGGTCAAAAGCGCTAAAACACCTGCCCACCTGTGGTGAAGGAGATATGATTAACCCATGACTGAGAACAACGAGAAGAGCACCGAAGCTCAGAAGAACGACCACCGCAGCACCCCTAAGGCGTCTGCGTTCACCGAATTCATTGCTAAGGACTGGGTACAGGGCTACGAAGATGACGGCTACACCCGCGAGCCCGTAGCAGACTACGCAGCTGAGCGCCGCGCCAAGATCTCCAAGGCATTCCCCGGCGAGCGCCTCGTCCTGCCTGCAGGCCCGCTGAAGGTCCGCTCCAACGACTGCGACTACCGCTTCCGCCCCCACTCGGCGTTTGCGCACCAGACCGGTCTGGGCATCGACCACGAGCCCGACGCCGTGCTGATCTTCGAGCCCGTCGAAGAGGGCACCGGTGACAACGGTTCCAACCACGAGGTGACCCTGTACTTCCGTCCGCTGGCTGGTACCGTGACACCGCAGAGTTCTACGCGGATGCACGTTACGGCGAGTTCTGGGTTGGCCCCCGCCCCACCCTGAAGGAGTTCTCCGAGCGTTACGGTCTGCGTACCCGCGACCTGTCCGAGCTTGAGGTTGCTATCACCAAGAACGCCGGCAACCAGGGCCTGGGCGGCGTGAACATCCGCCTGGTCCGCAACGTTGACCCGGCTGTTGACGCGCTGGTTGACACCTCCCGCTACAACACCGGCGTGGAGCTGGAGCAGGCTGACAAGCTGGACTCCGAGCTTGCCGTGGCTCTCTCCGAGGCTCGCCTGATCAAGGACGCTATCGAGGTTGAGAACCTGCAGCGTTCCGTTGACCTGACCGTCAAGGGCTTCGAAGAGGTCGTGCGCGAGCTGCCTAAGGCTGTTGCGCACCACCGCGGCGAGCGCGTCGTTGAGACCGCGTTCTTCTCCGTGGCACGTACCGACGGTAACGACCTGGGCTACGACACCATCGCAGCGTGCGGTAACAACGCAACCATCCTGCACTGGATCCGTAACAACGGCACCGTCGATGACGGCAAGCTGCTGCTGCTGGACGCAGGCGTTGAGGACGACACCCTGTACACCGCAGACGTGACCCGCACCTTCCCCGTGAACGGTAAGTTCACCGAGGTTCAGGCGAAGGTCTACAACGCTGTGCTGGACGCAGCTGACGCCGCGTTCGAGGTGGCTAAGCCGGGCCGTAAGTTCCACGAACTTCACGACGCCGCTATGGAGGTTCTGGCTCACCGTCTGGAAGAGTGGGGCCTGCTGCCGGTTTCTGCCGAGGTTTCCCTCACCATTGAGGGCGGTCAGCACCGCCGCTGGATGCCGCACGGCACCAGCCACCACCTGGGTCTGGACGTGCACGACTGCGCGCAGGCGAAGGCTGAACTGTACATGTGGGCTGAGCTGGAGCCGGGCATGGTCTTCACCATTGAGCCGGCACTGTACTTCAAGGAAGAGGACATGTCTATCCCCGAGGAGTACCGCGGTATCGGTATCCGCCTTGAGGACGACGTGCTCTGCACCGAGGACGGCAACGTGAACCTCTCCGCTGCGCTGCCGCGCACCGTTGAGGGTATTGAGGAGTGGATGGCGAAGCTGGCGAAGTAACGCCTAGCCCCCCTCCAGTTACGTTAGTAACGTCTTATAGGGAAAGCCCCTCACCGATTCGTTCGGTGAGGGGCTTTCTCGTGTCTTCTAAGTGCTGTCTTCTATGCCTGCCGTATGAGCCGCTACGGGCGGCTACCGCCGTTACGGCGTGAAGTTATTCGGAGTCCTGCGAGGAGTTATCGTGCAGGCCCTGCGGGCGCGGGGTCGGACGCTGCGGCTTGGGCTGAATCAGCTTCGCGTATTCTTCCGGGTCGTCCACGCGCAGACCGTACCGCTGTGCCGGGCGCTTCTGCGTATCTGACTTCTGAGCGGTCGCCTGGTCAGTACTTGCCTGTTCCTGTTCGGAAGGCTGAGCGGATTGTGCGGACTGAGTAGGCTGTGCAGGCTGTGCGGGGGCAACCGGTGCGGGCATGTTCTGCGCCGCACTCTGAGCCACCGCGTTCTGCGCAGTAGTATCACGCTCGGGCAGGTTCTGGTTCGGCGCCGGCTGACTACCCGCTTGCGCACGGTACGAGGGTGCCTTCGGCGCACCGGTCGGAACCGGTGCACCATTCATCGAAACGGTACTCTGAGCCGCCCGCGCCTGCGAAGCCTCCGGGGCCGCCGCCGCCCGCGCAGCCGCAACCGCCGCCGAGAAGCGAGGGTGCGCACCCAGCACGCGGCGTGCATCCTGAGCGTACTCCGGCAGAGCGTACATCACGGTACGCGAGGGAATCGCCTCGGTACGCATCGGGTAACGAATACCGCGATTACGACGAAGAATATACATCTGCCACAGCACAAACACAGCCACCGACAGCGGTACGTACCTTAGCGCCACCGACGTAAAAGAGTCACCGGTCAGAGTCAACAGCACCGAAAACACCAGGCCCATCGACGCGCCCTGAATCGCCGCAGAAATCAGGGCACGACCGTAACCGGGCTGTACCGGGTACTCCACCTGGCGGATACCATCATTGACCAGGTACAGCGCCGTGACCGGGTAATCCTGCTCGCTGAGCACATCGAAAGCGGCGAGCGCATCATCGTGACGAACGAAGGAGGCGATCGCCTCACCGGCGGGCAGGGGCTTGCCCTGAGCCTGCGCCAGGCGCGAGGCCAAGTACGAAGAAGGCGGGGTCGAGGGAATATTCGGCAGGTTAGAAGTCATGGCTCCTATTCTACCGCCCGCCCTAACCCTGGACCCGGTGGGCAGTCAGCTCCTCTACAGGCGTAGCGAACACCTGTTCAATTAGGCTTCTCAAAGTGCGAATCCCCGCGGCGGGGCGTACCCTAGAGAGGTGAGCAATTCGAAGTTCAGCACCCCCAGCAAGATTTACATTGCCCGCCTTTTGGGCCTCGACGTTTTTGACCCCTTCGGTGACCGCCTCGGCCGTCTCCGAGATGTCGTCGTGCTCAAACGCGGCCTGGGCGCATCCATTGCGGGTGCTCGCCCCGCCAAGGGCAGCGAACCCATTGTTGTCGGCATCATCGTTGAGGTGCTCGGCAAGAAACGCGTGTTCATGCCCATGACCCGTGTGCGAAGTATCGACGCTTCACAGATCATTTCAACCGGCCTGGTGAACCTGCGCCGCTTTGAACAGCGCAACTCTGAGACTCTCATCGTCGGTGAGCTCTTTGACCGCCGCGTGCGCCTGCTCGACGGCAGCGGCGACGCCGTCATTGAGGACGTCGCCATTGAGCAGCGCCGCAACGGCGACTGGGGCGTGACCGAGCTGTTCGTTTCCCGCGTCAGCTCCTCCTCCAGCACGTGGCGCCGCCGCTCCAAGGAGACCCTCATCGTCGACTGGGACGAGGCGGTGCTCTCCACCGACGTGGAACCGCAGGCGGCAACCGCGTTCGTGGCGAACCACGAGAACTCCAAGCCCGCCGACCTTGCGGACGCTATCCACGAGATGAGCGATAAGCGCATGGTCGAAATCGCCGCCGAGCTGCAGGATGAACGCCTCGCGGACGTTCTGCAGGAGCTGCCCGCCGAGGATCAGGTGCAGATTCTGTCGCACCTGGACGACGAGCGTGCCGCGCAGGTCCTCGAAGAGATGGAACCGGACGACGCCGCCGACCTTCTCATCGAACTGGACGACGCCCAGCGTGAAAAGCTACTCCAACTCATGGAACCCGACGAAGCAGACGACGTGCGTCGACTGCTCGAATACGACGAGGGTACCGCCGGTTCGCTCATGAACCCGGTGCCGATCATCCTCTCCCCCGAGGCGACCGTTGCGGAGGCGCTCGCGCACATCCGCGCCGAGGAGATCCCTCCGGCGATGGCGGCTGCCGTCATGGTGACCCGCCCGCCCCTGGAAACGCCGACCGGCAAGTACCTGGGTCTGGTGCACATGCAGAAGCTGCTGCGTGTGCCGCCGAGTGAGCCGATTGGTCACATCCTCGATACCGACACTGAGCCTGTCTCTGACCAGGCAAGTTTGGAAGAGCTGGCACGCGTGCTGGCGACCTATGACCTGACCATCGTTCCCATTGTGAACGAATCGCACCGCCTGGTAGGCGCAGTGACCATCGACGACGTGCTCGATGCGCTCCTGCCCGAAGACTGGCGCACTTACGATGATGGAACTCCCGTACGAAAGGTAGGACGACGCTTTGCCTGATTCGAACCGCCGCGACGCAAACCGTACCGAAGAGAACCCCCGCATCGATAAGGCGCGCATCCTCAAGGACCGCCTGGAGAAGAAGTACGCTGAACGCAACCGCGAGCGCGGCGACTCCCGCCCGCAGCGTAGCGACTCGCAGCTGAGCACCCCCGGCACCCGCAAGCCGAAGCTGTTCTCGAGCCCCAACCCGGACGCTTTCGGCCGCATGACCGAGGGTTTCGCACGCTACATGGGTACCCCGCAGTTCCTGATGTGGATGACCATTTTCTGTGGCGTGTGGCTGGCGTGGAACTCCCTGGCACCGGAGGAGATGCAGTTCGACCCGCGTAGCCTGAACTTCACCCTGCTGACCCTGATGCTGTCCCTGCAGGCTTCTTACGCTGCTCCCCTGCTGCTGTTGGCGCAGAACCGTCAGGATGACCGCGACCGCGTGGTGGCCTCTGAGGACCGTAAGCGTGACCAGCAGAACCTGGAGGAGACCCAGTACCTGACCCGTGAGATCGCTTCGCTGCGTATTGCCCTGCGCGAGGTGGCGACCCGAGACTTCGTCCGAAGCGAGCTGCGCGACATTCTTGAGGAACTGCAGAACATTGCGCAGGAGCAGGAGCGCCACGCCGAGCAGCTGCAGGACATCAGCGAGGACATTGAGGACCTGGAGGAGGCTATCGACGATATCGATATCTCCGAGGGCGAGGAAAAGGACGCTGAGGAGCAGGGCTCTGATAGCCAGAACTCTGAGGGCACGGACTCTAATAACACGGAGAACGGTACCGAGCAGGCACCTGACAAGGCTGAACGCTCTGCGAAGGACTCCGCACAGGATCCCCACCGAGGCGATTTGAGCCAGCCTCAGAGCCGCGAATCCCAGCAGGCACAGCAGCAGGCAGAGCGCACCCGTGAGGGAGGCGCCCGTGACCACTAATTCGCCCCTGCAGGATGCGCTCTACGCGGCACTCGCCCGCGTCGAGGATCCCGAACTGCGCCGCCCCATTACGGAGCTGGGCATGGTTGAGACTGCGCTCGTGCATCCTGAACTGGATGAGCGCGGTGAGCCGATTCCCGGCCGCCACTGGGCTGAGGTCACGGTGCTACTCACCATTGAGGGTTGCCCGCTGAAGAACACCATCGAGCAGCAGGTTCGTGACGCCGCCGCCACCGTTGAGGGTATTGAGCGTGTGCAGTTGCAGGTGGGTGCGATGAACCCGCAGCAGCGTTCCGCCCTGCGTTCGATGCTCAAGCCGGAGCGTTCCAACCCGTTTACCGCACCCGGTTCGCTGACCCGCGTGTTCGGTGTGGTGTCCGGTAAGGGCGGCGTGGGTAAGTCCTCCATGACCGCGAATCTTGCCGCCGCGTTCGCTTCGCGCGGGCTTGCGGTGGGCATTATTGACGCGGATGTGCACGGCTTCTCCATCCCCGGTCTGTTGGGCATTACCGACGCCCCGACCCGCCTGGATGACCTGATTCTTCCGCCGACCGTGGACGTGCCCGCCCCCGCCCAGCGTTGGGGTGAGCAGAAGGTCAGCGGCGGCTTTATTCGCGTGATTTCTATCGGCATGTTCCTCAAGGGCAACGAGCCGGTGGCGTGGCGCGGCCCCATGCTGCACCGTGCCCTGGAGCAGTTCATCATGGATGTGCACTTCGGCGCCCTGGACGTGCTGCTACTGGATTTGCCTCCCGGCACCGGCGATATTGCCATCTCCATGGCTCAGCTGCTGCCGAATGCGGAGCTGGTGCTCATTTCCACCCCGCAGCACGCCGCTGTGGATGTGGCGGAGCGTGCCGGCACCCTGAGCCTGCAGACCGGTCAGAAGGTCGTGGGCGTGGTCGAGAATATGGCTGCCATGACCCTGCCGGACGGTACCGTGCTCGATATGTTCGGTTCTGGCGGCGGTCAGGTGCTCGCTGAGCGCCTTTCGGAGGCGCTCTCCTACCCGGTACCGCTGCTCGGTTCTGTCCCGCTGGATGTGAACCTGCGTACCGGCGGCGACGAGGGCACCCCGGTGGTCTGGAGCCACCCGGATTCGACCACCGCCGAAGAGATTCAGTCCATCGCCTCGCAGCTGTTGCAGTCGGGCGAGTCGCGGGCGGGTCAAAGCCTGCCGCTCTTCGTTTAGAGATCCAGCCGTCTAGAGATGTCGCCGTCTAGGACCAAGCATCTAGAAGCTGACGGTCAGACAGCTGATACAGAAAGAACCCCGCACCATCACGGTGCGGGGTTCTTTCGTTTCAAAATCTTAGGTGGCGTCCACGTCGAAGGGGGCGTATGCGCCTCGCGGAAGAGCACGGCTCTCCGACTTTTCCTTCTCCTTCAGCAGCGCCTCTTCACGTTCCTTCGCCTCACGCTCACGCTCGGCGTCATCCTCAGCGAACGCCTGCTTCACAATCACGCGCGGATCGTACTGGCGGGGGTCGTACTGGCGCCAGTTAATATCTTCCAGACCCGTCTCGCCCAGGGCTTCCTTGAAGTCGTCCTTCGCGTCAAACGCCATGCGGCGCACAGTCTTGACGAATTCACGGATCTGTCGGGCGTATTCGGGCATGCGTTCGGGACCAATCACCACAAACGTGATGATGGCCAAAATAATCAACTCGGTGCCACTAATACCAAACACAGAATATAGATTATCAGTTCCGAGCCAGCACCGCCGAACCCGCGGCGCTTTCTGGACGTGTCTTTAAGCTCTGGACAAGCAGAAGGCGTACGCTACAGCGCCGCGGAGGGGCATTGCGCCCACGGCTAAGGACGCCACATCAGCGGTTTACGGCGGGTAATCTCCACCGCCGGGGTAAAACGCTGCGGCTCCAACCGCAGACACGCCCGCCTCCCGAACGCAAAAGACCGCCGGCAGCACACCGGCGGTCTCAAACATCCGTTGGATAGATTCAGCGGTTTACGGCGGGTAGTCTCCGCCGCCGGGTTAAAACGCTGCGGCTCCAACCGCAGGCACGCCCGCCTCCCGAACGCAAAAGACCGCCGGCAGCACACCGGCGGTCTCCAGTCACAATATTCGGTTTACGGCGGGTAATCTCCACCGCCGGGCAGCTGCTTCCAATGCCACAGCCAGCCCACCCAGCCCCACTGCGCACACGCACCCGCCACCAGCAGCGCCCAACGATACGCCCGCGAACGGCTCGCCGCCGCCACCACAAGCACCAGCGGGAACAACGGCAACAACAGGCGGAACGTCGAGGACTGCGGATTCAAAAACAGAATCAAATACGCAAAATAACTCAGGCACCACAGGTTCAACGGAGCCGCCAAAACCCTACGCGCCAACGGGCTCAAACACAGAGCAATAAATCCCAAAATCAGCAGGGTCAGCAGCACCGGAGCCGCATACCCAAAGTACAGGTAACCCTGCGACAGCCACGGCTGAATCGGTGCCAAATGGGTACCGCGCCACGCCGTCTCCGTGGCGGTGTACGCATCCACACGGCCCGTAGCCCACCACGCAATCGCAGGCCACACCAGCGCACACGCACACACCACCAAGGCGCTGACCAGCTGCCCCAGATGGCGCACAAACGCCGTGCCCATACCCGACTGGCGGCTCGAACGCACCCAGCACGCAAACCACAACAGGCCGGCAGCCGCGCCCAGGGGCACACCCACCGGGCGGGACAGGCACGCCAACGCCGCCACAGGAACCAGCAGGCCGTAGCGTCCCTGAACCAGGCACAGCAGCGCACCGGCAAGGAACACCAGGTTCAGCGACTCCGCATACGGCACCTGAAGCACCGGCGCCACCGGCAAGAACGATACCAACGCCACAGCCCACATGGACAGCGCAGAAGGCGACTCCTCACTTGTGAAACCGGTCGCCTTCAACGACGCCTCAAACAGCAGGTAAATCACCCACGCCGCCGCAAAACCGGCAATCAGAGCAACCGTCGCCGCCACCGGGTAGTACCCGATGCCCGTCGCATGGCTAATAGCACCGGAAAGCTGCGGGAAAATCGGGTAAAAAGCCCACTGATTCTGCTGAACCACACCCGCCGCATTCACCGGCAGCTCACTCGGGTAGCCCTGTACCGCGATCTGCTCATACCAGCCGGCATCCCAGATGCTAATGAACGACAAATAATCCAGATGCTGACCCCACGGGCTGCGCAGCTGCTGCTGGCCAACCACAGCAAACACGATGAAGCCCCACACGCGGGACAGACCGTAAATCAGCAGTACCGACAGCCACGCGGGCAGGGCACGCAGACGCTGCCCCACCCGGTGCAGGCGCTCACCGGCGGCGGTGTACGCCCAGGTCAGAAGCTCATCAAAAGACTCGCTCCGTTCCTCGCCGGAGGCGGGGGTGGCGGCACCCTGCGCAGGAGAATACGCGGGGGGAATCACTATTACGTTCAGGCGAAACACTCACGGGCGTTAGTTCCCCTCAGCCTGCGGGTTCTTCCGCTTCTCCACAAAGTCATGCGCGCTCAAGGTGCTCTCCGCATCATCAGCCAGGGGAACCGCACCGCGGCGAACCGGCTCAGCGGCAGCGACGTTAGCATCAGCAGATTCTGCGGTCGAAGCAGCAGACTCAGCGGCGGGTGCGTTCTCGTGTGTCTTGTCCTCTTCGGGTGCACCGACGAGAGGAGCGATAAAGCTCAAATCCTCCACACGGTCAAAGGTGCCCAAACCATCACGGCCCACACCGCTGAAGAACGCGGCACCGGGCACGGCACGCTCACCGGAGAGCGCCACAACGGAGAGCACCGCAATGCCCAAAATCAGCAGGGCAAGCAGAATCAGAAGAAAGTTCATGTCAATCTCATATCATGCAGGACCGTCAACCCCTGACGGTCACCTAAATTCAAATAGTAGCGCCAGCACCGGCAGAATCAGCGTCGCGGCTAGTCCTCGTCGCGGTCGCTGAGCAGCCAGGCACGCAAATCTGCGTGGCAGCGGGTCAGCTGGCTAAAGCTCACGTGCTCGTTATCGGTGTGAGCCAGCAGAGCGTCACCGGAGCCGAAGTTCACCGCGGGAATACCGATCTCGCTCAGGCGTGCTACGTCCGTCCAACCGTACTTCGGCTGAGGCTCCTGCCCCACCGCCTCAATCAGGGAAGCCGCCAGCGGGGTGTCCAGTCCGGGGCGAGCCGCCGGGGAAAGATCCACAAAATCCAGCTCGTAACCGGTGAAGACCTCACGCACGTGGGCGACCGCCTCATCCAGGGTCTTATCAGGGGCGAACCGGTAGTTCACGTGCATTGCCGCCGCATCAGGAATCACGTTACCGGCAACGCCACCAGAAATCTGCACCGCATTCAGACCCTCGCGATAGTCCAGACCCTCCACCGCAATAGTCTTCGGTTCGTAGGAGGCGAGCGCCGCCAGCGCGGGCGCCAGGGCGTGGATTGCGTTCTCGCCGCGCCATGCGCGTCCCGAGTGGGCGGCAAGGCCGCGGGTGCGCACAAAGAAACGCATGGTGCCGTTGCAGCCGCCCTCAATGGTGCCGTTGGTCGGTTCAAGTAGCACGCCGAAGTCTGCGTCAGTGATGAGCTCACCGTGGTTGCGGATCAGACGCGCCAGGCCGGAGAGCTCGCTGGCGACCTCTTCGTTGTCGTAGAAGATGTAGGTCAGGTTGTAGTCGGTGTCCTGCGCGGTCAGTTCGGCGGCAAGTTTCAACTGGACCGCCACGCCGCCCTTCATATCGGTTGCGCCGCGGCCGTAGAGCACGTACCCGTCCTCTTCTTCACGCACCGTGGACGGCACGGTACCCGGGGAACCCTCAACGGTGGGCAAGGGCACGGTATCCAGGTGACCGGCAAGAATAATGCGGGTGCGTTCCCCCCTCAGCGCCGGGTAGCGGCGGGAACTCGGTGCGGGCGATAATGGCGTCCCCGTCACGGGTCAGGTGCAGGTGCGGGCAGAACGACAGCGCCATGTGCACGGCGTCAGCAATTGGCTGCTCATTGCCGGAAACCGACTCGTAATCCAGCAGGGCACGCGTCAGCTCAGGCATGGACACGTCCAGGTTCAGGGGCGGCTGCGGTACAGGGTGAAGCTCAGAGTTCTTGGGGGAAACGCTCATCCTTCCACCTTACAGGTTCGCCCGCGCCCACCCCCACGCCCACAACGCCGATATCGAGCATATGAGACGGTCTTGAAGGGGCTCTCACCCCCAAAACTATAATGGGAGGCATGTCTGAAAACACTCCCCGTTACGCCTCCGGCGTCGCACTGGTCAATGTTGTTGTCTCTGGCGAGCACGCCGGCACCGTCTTGGATGCGTGGTTCCCCGCTCCCTCCCTCACCCAGACTCCCGACCTGTCCATCGCGGACGAGCTGGAGGACCTGGTCGCTGAGCACCCGGCGCGCAATGCCCGCACCGAGGTGCGTACCGCATCCATCAACCTGGATGAGGCACCCGAAGACGCGGTCGACGCGTACCTGCGTCTGCACCTGCTCTCCCACACTCTGGTTCGCCCCAACGAGCTGAACCTGGACGGCCTGTTCGGCACCCTGGCGAATGTTGCGTGGACCAACCACGGCCCGGTGCTTGCCGCCGAGTTCCAGAAGCTGGCGATTGGTCTGCGCAAGCTGGGCCACCTGAGCGTGAGCCACATTGATAAGTTCCCGCGCCTGGTGGATTACGTGGTTCCCGCCGGCGTGCGCATTGGTGACGGTGACCGTCTGCGCCTGGGTGCGCACCTGGCGTCCGGCACGACCGTGATGCACGAGGGCTTCGTGAACTTCAACGCCGGCACCCTGGGCACCTCCATGGTTGAGGGCCGTATTTCTCAGGGCGTTGTGGTGGGCGACGGCTCGGATGTGGGTGGCGGCGCCTCCACGATGGGTACTCTTTCCGGTGGCGGCACTCAGCGCGTGTCTATTGGTGAGCGTTCCCTGCTGGGTGCGGAGTCCGGTATCGGTATTGCCCTGGGTGATGACTGCGTGGTTGAGGCTGGCCTGTATGTGACCGCCGGTTCGCGCGTGAGCGTTCTGTTGCCCGGTCAGGAGGCGCGCGTGGTGAAGGCTGCGGAGCTGTCCGGTGTGTCGAATCTGCTGTTCCGCCGCAATTCAATCAGCGGCGCGATTGAGGTTCTGCCGCGTGCGAAGAACACCGTGGAGCTGAACGAGGCGCTGCACCTGAACTAGTCTGCACCTGAACTAGTCTGTACCTGGACTAGCGCTGGTTGCCCTTGCGAACGTTGGGGGTCGGCCCGTGAACTTTAGGGGTCGGCCCCGTGAACTTTAGGGGTCGGGATGTGTGAAGCATCCCGGCCCCTTTTCTGCGCCCGGTGTTCCCTCGTCCGCCGCTCTTACAGGCTGGGCGCGAATCCGCGGCGGCTACGATGACCGTTTTCAGGGCGTACGGCTCGGGCTTTCGCTAGGCTGGTAGTACCGGGTACAGCGTACCCGCCATGACTGACCACTTGTACAGTTCAGAGAGGAACTCAGATGCCCGAATCAACTAAGTCAGAGTCGACGATGAGCGAAACCTACCGGCACTTTACGCGCCTTTTCCCCTACCCGCACGAGCGTATTGCGGTGGGCGCTCCTGCTACTGATGCCATGGCTCGTTACGATGAGTTGGCTCAGCTGGGGCACACGGAGAGGTTCGTCCCCTTCTTCCTGAACCTGAACGATACGGTGCTCGAGAGCATGGTGATCGCGGTGTCCCTTGAGCACGACATTATCGACGATGTTGAGACTCTGACCCCCGAGCAGGTGAGCGCCTACACCCGTGCCGTTCTGGGGCGTTACCGTACCGCCCGGGGTGGCGCCTCCGCCGAAGAATACGGTAGCGCCGCCATTGCTCAGCAGCTGCGCCGGGTTATGGACGATGGCGAAGAGGCTAACGAGAAAGACCCAGACGACTTCAACCTCAACAAACTTATGGGCGAGTTTATGAACTCCGATTTTCTGCCCGATGAGGAACCCGAAACTGACGCCCCGTGCCTTTGTGCTCTGCTCCGCTACGAGCTTGTGGATGAGGAGGATAAAGGCGAGATGCTCCTGCTACAGATTCCGACCGATGACCCCGCAGATATTCCCGCATACCTGCCCTTCGGCGGCTGGAATGACTGCCCGGACGCTGAAACTCAGCTGGCGTTCACCCACTATTGGCGTGAAAAGTACGGTGCCATCCCGGCGGCTCTTGACGGTGCTGACTGCCTGGAATTTCTGGTGGAACGCCCCGTCACCGACCCGGTGGAGGCGAAGAATCTGGCGGTCGAGCAGTTCGCATTTTGTTCCGATCTTCCGTTCCAGGTGTTTGAAGATGTTGAGCAGCTGGCGGAGTTTATTCACCAGAGCCGACAGTGGTATTTCTGGTGGGATTAGCTGCGGGTTATAAAGCCAGGTGGGGGCGAGTGGCGACACACCTCAATAACGCCTCCCACGTGCTCACATCAGAGTGCACAAGCGCACAGTGTCCCGCAGTACTTACACCTCGTGCACAGCTGTACCATTAGATACAGCTCAACAGCTTTTGTCCCCCATCCGGAGCACTTTTTCCGGATATATAAAGCCCGAAAGGACATCATGAAGGTACTCGTTACCGGCGGCGCCGGCTACATCGGCTCCCACACTGTACTTGAACTGCTCAAGGCAGGCCACGACGTCGTCGTCATGGATAACCTCGCGAACTCTTCCGAGGAGTCCCTCAAGCGCGTCGCTGAACTCGCTGGCCGCGCCCCCGAGTTCCACAAGGTTGATCTGCTCGACCTCGAAGGTATGAAGGCTCTCTTCAAGCAGGTTCGCCCCGACGCTGTGATTCACTTTGCGGGCCTGAAGGCTGTGGGCGAGTCCGCTGAGAAGCCGCTGTGGTACTACCAGACCAACGTGGCTGGCACCCTGAACCTGCTGTACGCAATGGACGAGGGCTGACTGCCACTCCATCGTGTTCTCCTCCTCCGCTACCGTGTACGGTGAGCCCGAGTCCATGCCTCTGATCGAGAAGATGAACATGGATGCGCAGTCCTGCTACTACCGCACCAAGGAGCACATTGAGGACATGCTGGTTGACCTGGCTGCTTCCGATCCCAAGTGGAACATTGCTCTGCTGCGTTACTTCAACCCCGTTGGTGCGCACGAGTCCGGCCGTATCGGTGAGGACCCGGCGGGTATCCCGAACAACCTGGTGCCCTTCATCGCGCAGGTTGCTGTGGGTCGCCGCGATCACCTGAACGTCTTCGGTAACGACTACCCGACCGTTGACGGTACCGGCGTGCGCGACTACATCCACGTGGTTGACCTGGCTGATAGCCACCTGAAGGCGCTGAACTACATTGCTGAGCACGGCGGTACTGCACACCTGGAACCTGGGTACCGGTAACGGCTACTCGGTTCTGCAGGTTCTGCACGCGTTCGAGGAGGCGTGCGGTAAGGAGCTGCCGTACAAGATTGTGGATCGTCGCCCCGGTGACGTTGCGGTCTCTTACGCTGATCCTTCCTCTGCTCTGGCGGATCTGGGTTGGAGCGCTAGCCGCGACATTAAGACCATGGTTCGCGACCACTGGAACTGGCAGAAGAACAACCCCAACGGTTACGAAGCCTAAGCTGTTTTAGCCCCTTGTGAGGGGTGTTGAAGAGTGCCCGATAGGTGTTATCTCACCTATCGGGCACTTTTTTTGCACTTTTTTCGAAATTTTTACCAAGTCGTGACTACCTCCCCAAAGGCGTTTGACACCTCGTGAGTGCGTAGAGAAAGGGAAGAATATATTCCCTAGTCAGAGCCTTTTGTGAAGATGGGGTGTTTTTTACCCATATTTTTACGTCAAAAATACTATAACTATGCATTCATGCTTAAAAATTCACATTGCTTACCCAGTAAAGTGAATATTTTGCAGACAGGAAACCGTCTGAGGCGTAAGCTGAAAACTCAGCATACAGACAACCCGCATCATAGACGCACCTCACGTGAAAGGGTTCAAAATGTCCGCACAGGCAGCTCCCGAAGCGCAGAAAAACCTCATCGAAATCGCCAACGTCAACAAGTACTACGGCACCAACCACGTTCTGAAGAACATCAATCTTTCCGTGGGAAAAGGTGAGGTCGTCGTCCTCCTCGGCCCCTCCGGTTCCGGCAAATCCACCCTCTGCCGAACCATCAACCGCCTCGAAACTATCACCAGCGGATCCATCACCATTGACGGACAAGAACTACCCGAAGAAGGCCGCGCACTCGCCAAGCTCCGCGCCGAAGTCGGCATGGTTTTCCAGTCCTACAACCTCTTCGCGCACAAGAACATCCTCGATAACGTAACCCTTGGGCCCCGCCGAATCCGCAAAATGTCCAAGTCAGAGGCAGAAGCAGAAGCCATGAACCTGCTCGCGAAGGTCGGTGTGGATTCCCAGGTGCACAAGATGCCCGCAGAGCTTTCCGGCGGTCAGCAGCAGCGCGTCGCCATCGCCCGTGCACTCGCCATGAAGCCCAAGGTCATGCTCTTCGACGAACCCACCAGCGCGCTCGACCCCGAAATGGTCAACGAGGTGCTCGACACCATGGTCTCCCTCGCGAGGGAAGGCATGACCATGATCGTGGTGACCCACGAGATGGGTTTTGCCCGCAAGGCGGCAGACCGCATCGTCTTCCTTGCCGACGGCGAGATCATCGAAGAGGCGCACCCGGACGAGTTCTTCACCAACCCGAAGAGCGAGCGCGCCAAGGACTTCCTCTCCAAGATCATCAACCACTAAAGCAGAGGGACCGACATGCAAAAATATTCACGTAGGCTCGCGGCACTCGCCGCAGCAGCATCCCTCGCTCTGACCGGCGTCCTCGCCGGATGCTCCAGCGCAGACAGCGACCATAAGATCCGCATCGGCATCAAAGTAGACCAGCCCGGCCTCGGTTACCAGGACGGCAACACCTACACCGGCTTCGACGTGGAGGTGGCACGCTACGTCGCCGGCAAGCTCGGCTACTCCGAAGAGCAGATTGAGTTCGTCGAATCCCCCGCCGCTAACCGCGAAAACATGCTCAACACCGGTCAGGTAGACATGATTTTTGCGACCTACTCCATCTCTGAAAGCCGCAAGAAGACCGTGGACTTCGCAGGCCCCACTACACCGCAGGTCAGGACCTGCTCGTGCGTGCCGACAACACCGACATCAAGGGACCGGACGACCTCAACGGCAAGAACCTCTGCTCCGTCACCGGCTCCACCAGCGCCCAGAAGGTGCAGGACAAGTTCGCCAAGAACGTGAACCTGGTCAAGCAGAACAGCTACTCCGACTGCGTGGTCGCCCTCAACGGCGGCGTGGTGGACGCCGTCACCACCGACGACATTACCCTCGCCGGTCTGGCAGCCACCAAAGCGAACAAGGGCAAGCTGAGAGTGGTCGGCTCCCCCTTCACGACCGAACGCTACGGCGTGGGTCTGCCCAAGGGCACCGACAAGTGCGAAGCCGTGAACAACGCCATCAACGAGATGGTTGCCGACGGTACCTGGGAGAAACTCATCACCAAGTACACCGAAGGCACCGGCTACCACTACAACACCGAAACCAACCCGCCGCACCTGGGCACCTCCTGCGCCTAGGTCTCTAGAGAGGTTCACGAATGTCATTCTTTGACCAACTCGGCACCCTCCTGTCCAAGTACGATGTGGTTGGCGCCTTCATGACCAATATTCAGCTGACCTTCTGGGCGGCTCTTGGCTCGTTCGTTCTCGGTACTGTGCTGGCGCTCATGCGCATCAGCCCCGTCCCGTCCCTGCGCTGGGTGGGCACCGCCTATGTGCATACTGTCCGTAATACTCCGCTCACCATCATGATGACTTTCGCCATTTTGGGTGTGTGGACGCAGTTCCAGCTCTCCTTCTCGCACGATTTCGACACGAACTTCTTCGTGTACGCGGTCATTGCCCTGTCGATTTACCATTCGGCGTTTATCTGCGAGGCGATCCGTTCGGGTGTGAACACCGTGCCGAAGGGTCAGGCTGAGGCGGCACGCGCTATCGGTCTGGGTTTCTTCGACACCGCCCGCTTGGTGATTTTCCCTCAGGCTCTACGCGGTGCCATTACCCCGCTCGGCAATACTCTGATTGCGTTGACGAAGAACAGCACTGTCGCCTCGGTCGCGTCGGTGGCGGAGGCCTCCGGGCTGATGAAATCCATGATTGAGTTCGACGCGAACATGGTGCTTGCTATCTTCATCATGTTTGCGATGGGCTTTGTCATCATTGTTGTTCCCATTGGTGCGTTGACCACCTGGTCATCCCGTAAGCTGGCGGTGAAGCGATGAAAAACCCTTTTATCAGTAATGACACCCGCGCCGCTTCTTCGGTGCTTTTCGACGAGCCGGGTCCTATCGCGCAGCGTCGTATCCGCATCTTCAACATTGCTGCGGTAGTCCTTTTCGCGCTATTTGCGGTGTATGTGCTGACCGTGATGGGTCAGAAGGGTCAGCTGGAGGCAGAAAAGTGGACTGATCTGTTCACTGCCCGCGCCTGGAGCTCCTACTACCTGCCGGGCCTTGCCTCGACCCTGTCGGCGGCAGCGGTTTCGGTGGTTACCTCGGTTGCGTTCGGTGTGGTCTTCGGTATTGCTCGACTCTCCCAGTACCGCGTTATCCGCTGGTTCGGCACCGTGGTGGTGGAGTTCTTCCGCGCCGTGCCGGTGCTGATCATGATGATCTTCTTCTGGCTGTTCTTGGGCAAGTACAGCGGCCTTCCGCCGGCTCAGCTGCCCTTCATCGCCGTGGTGATTGGTCTGACCCTGTACAACGGCTCGGTGATTGCTGAGCTACTGCGTTCGGGCGTGAAGCAACTTCCTCGCGGTCAGGGCGAGGCGGGTCTTGCGATTGGTCTGACCCCGACCCAGACGCTGATTCGGATCCTGCTTCCGCAGGCGTTCACCGCGATGATGCCCTCAATGCTCAGCCAGTTCGTTGTGATTCTGAAGGACACCGCCCTCGGTTACATCATCTCCTACCCCGAGCTGCTCGCTTCGGCGCGCCGCATCGGTTCCGGTGACGGCAACGTGCTGCAGACCCTGATTCTGGCGGCGGCACTCTTCGTGACGGTGAACTTCGTGCTGACGGCTGTAGCAACCGGCATTACGGACAGGCTGGCGTCGCGCACCTCCGCAAAGGTGACCCGAAACCTGATTCCGGACGCTCTGGATAACCCGAACCCGCCGACCGTTCAGATGTTCGTTCTGCCCGGCGACCGCAAGTAACCCTTCTCGTTCGGGCTCCTCAGCCAACGATTATCAGCAGATACGGCAAAGCCCCAGCACTCCCCTTTCGGGAGGGTGCGGGGGCTTTCTGCTATGCGGGCTAGTTAGACCCGTCGGGGCTACTTAGCGGCCGATGCCTTCAGACGCTCAGCAGCCTTCGCCACCGCCTCATCAGAAGCGGTCAGGGCAATACGCACGTAGCCTTCGCCGTCCTCGCCGTAGAACACGCCGGGGCCAGCAATAATACCCAGCTCCGCCAGGCGACCAATGGAATCCCAGGTGGACTCACCGAAAGTGGTCCACAGGTACAGGCCAGCCTCAGAGTCCTCGATGCGGTCACCGGCGGCGGTAATCGCCTCCTGCAGCACCTCGCGGCGGGCACGGTACAGGTCCTTCTGCGCCGCCACGTGCGCCTCATCAGCCAACGCAACCATCATCGCAGCCTGCACGGGTGCGGGCACAATCATGCCGGCGTGCTTGCGGCTATTAATCAGGTTCGGCATCAGCTCGGGGGCACCGGCAATGAACGCGGCACGGTAACCGGCGAGGTTCGACTGCTTCGACAGCGAGTACACCGCGAACAGGCCGGTGAAGTCGCCGTCGCACACACGCGGATCCAGGATGGACGGCACCGGCTGACCGCCGCGCGCCTCATCCCAAGCACCCCAGCCAAGCTCCGCGTAGCATTCGTCGGATGCCACCACGGCACCGATTTCACGCGCCTGCGCCACAACCTCACGCAGCTGCTCCACGGTACGCACCACACCGTTCGGGTTCGCCGGGGAGTTCACCCAAATCAGCTTCACACGGTTGCGGGTGTCAGCGTCCAGCTCATCCAGGCTATCGGCGGGCACGGACTCGGCGCGGGCGAAGCGGGCACCCATATCGTAGGTGGGGTACGCAACGCGCGGGTACACGACCACATCGCCCGTGCCCAGACCCAGCAGGAACGGCAGCCACGCCACGAGCTCCTTCGAACCGACCGTGGGCATGATCGCGTCCGGGCTCAGACCGGTCACGCCGCGGCGGCGCGCAAACCACTCAGCAATAGCCTCACGCAGGGCGGGGGTGCCGTGGGTGGTCGGGTAGCCGGGAGCGTCAGAGGCAGCCGCCAGTGCCTCGCGAATGTTCTGCGGGGTCGGGTCAACCGGGGTGCCGATGGACAGGTCCACCGGTACGTCCGGGTGGGCTACTGCGGTTGCGCGGTAGGGGGCGAGCGCCTCCCAGGGGTATTCGGGCAGGTTCAGGCCGTAAGTCATTGTGTCACCTGGTTGCTTGGGAATAGTTTTCGTCATTTTAGTCTAGCGTCCGTGCGCTGGCGTGCCTACAGCAAGAGCCTCCATTCCAGCGCCTAGACGGTGCGTGGGCACCGGGTGCTGTGATGGAGGCTCTTGGCACCCGTTAGCGGGTGCGGTCAGTCTATGCGGTTGTCGCTATTATTCGCCGCAGGGATTACTCGCCACGAGGGGGCAACGCCGCGATGAAGGGCACGTCCTTGCCGGTGGGGCCGAGCTTTGCTGCGCCGCCGGGGGAACCCAGGTCGTCGAAGAAGTCTGCGTTGGCGCTGACGTATTCGCTCCACTCTTCGGGGACGTCGTCTTCGTAGTAGATTGCTTCTACGGGGCAGACGGGCTCGCAGGCGCCGCAGTCCACGCACTCATCCGGGTGGATGTACAGGGTGCGTTCACCTTCGTAGATGCAGTCGACGGGGCATTCTTCAACGCATGCGCGGTCTTTGACATCCACGCAGGGAAGCGCGATTACGTAGGTCATTGGTGTGCCTTTCTAGAAGCTGTTCGCCCCGTGCCCGCCGGTCTGCGGGTCGTCTGCTGCAGGGCAAAATCTACAGAGTAAACCGCCGAGTAGGTGGTACCCGGCGGGGAAGTCTGTGTATAGTCTATCGCGCGCTGACTGTTTAACAGTATTTTCGTGGTGTATCAGACAGTGGGTCATTGGGTTTGTGGGGGTATTTTTTAGGCTAGGCTGACCTGGTATTTATTTGCATTACGGCTAGTCGGCTGGCTTTTAAAAATAGATTAAGCCAAAAATGAAATCTTCGTCACATGAATTTTTTGATGAGGTCGCCACTATTTCCACCCCCGCTAAATTCACCGAATAACGCATAAATTTTCTTCCCTATTTTCCGCTATCCGGGCCTCTGTCCGGCGGGTGCAGAAGACAGCAACTGTGCCGCGCCCAAAACAGCAGGAGGGGCGCCCCGGCAGACCGGAACGCCCCTCCCCCACGTTATGACATAGTAATAGCCTTCAAGCTACTTCTTAGCGCGCGCACGCTGATGCGCCGCACGCGGCGAGAAATACTGCGCGTCCTTCACGCGAGCGCGCGTGTACACGAGCATGCCCAGCATCGCCGCAACCGGGGCACCAAACCACCACAGGGCACCGTAGAAGCCAATCGCCGAATGGCCCGGGTTCACCAGAACAAACGGCGAATCGGGGCGACCGTAACCGAGCACGTACACGGTCACGAACACTGCAACAGCCACGACCGCCGCCGCGTAGCCGCGACGCAACGACAGGGCACACCACAGGGCGGTAAAGAAAACCGTCAGGTACGCCACCAGCAGGCCCAGCGGTAGGGCGGTATCGCCCGCGTACACGACCCAGGCATGGTAAATCGAGCCGGCGATACCGGCAAAAATGCCCAGAATCGAGCCGGTCAGAACGCCCGCCACCAGACCAGCCTCCTGCGGCTTCGGGTGCACGGTAGCCGTCGGGTCACCGTCGAGCACGCGGAAAGTCTCCACGGCAGAAATCTTCTGCGGCACCTTATTCGAGTACTCAAAAGTCTTCTCGTCCACCACCGTGATCTGGGTGCGGTGCGCCTCCATCGCCTTGCGCTTGGCGGTGCCGTCACCATAGATTGCCGCCTGCACGCGCTGATCAGCCGTATCGAACTCGCCCTCAATACCCCAGGTGAGAATCGGGCGGTCCTCGTCATCTTCAAGAATCTGCAGGGCGCGGTGCACGATCTCGTACACGCGCACGTGGTCGGGGTAGCCGTAGCCGCCGTCCGAATCGTAGGTGACCAGAACATCCGGGTTGAGGGCGCGGATAGCGGCAACCAGAGCCTGAGCCTGCGGTTCCAGCGGCTGCGCGGTCAACGAATCAGCCGCCGCCACCGGGTTGGCGACGGGCTTACCCTCCGGGCCCCACGCCATGCCGGAGTCACGGTACAGCGGCAACGTGCCCTCCGCAACGGCGGGTTCCTGCCCCAGGAAGAACTGCTTCTTCACGCCCAGCGCCTTGATAGCGCCGGCAAGCTCACCCGTGCGGTACTCGCCCAGCGCCTCACCGTTATCGCGGCAACCGGGCTTACCGACCTCCAGGTGGTGCAGCTCCTCGGGGATGACCTCACCCAGCTCGCCACGGGTCGCGGTCAGCAGATACACCTCAGCACCCTTCTGCGCGTAGTACGCCATGGTTGCGCCGGTCGAGGAGGTTTCGTCGTCCGGGTGTGCGTGCACAAACAGGATGCGCGCCTTCTTCGCATCGTAGTTATTCGGCAGCAGGTCACGGCGCGATCCGGGGGCGATGCGCTCACCCTGCGTGGGGTAGCTGGGGGTCGCAGAATCAGGCTGAGTGTTCTCGGGTTCAGACACAGGCTTTCCCTCTCATACGCAGGGTTGGGTTTCTTGGACAGTCAAAGCGCGCCAGCAATTTACATCGTTGATCAGCAGACGTTGAGTAGCGGACGGGTGCCGCCACCGTGCAGGCGCATTATTTTATCTTACACACTCGCATGTACAGCGCGAGGTGTTCAGGCTTTTCGAAAGCAGTTTTAGACAGAAAGCAGAAGAGCCCTGTTCACCTCCCCCTTTCTCTCCCGCCGCCCCGCCGTTATCTCCCGAACGAATCGGGGCGGTTAAACAGAACCGCCGCCACCTTCCATATGAAAGGTAGCGGCGGCTCTTGAACAACAACAGCGCTCGGGCAACGACAGCACCCGCTACAGCAGGCTAGTCGCTAACGCGCTATTAGTTCGCGCAGTATTAGTCGTTGGCACGTGCGCGGCGGCGGAACTCGCGGACACGCTCGTTGGAGTCCAGGATGACCTTACGGATACGAATCGCCTCGGGGGTCACCTCAACGCACTCGTCCTCGCGAGCGAATTCCAGGCACTCTTCCAGGGTCAGCTTCTTCGGCGGGGTCAGGTTTTCGAAGTTGTCCGCAGTCGAAGAACGCATGTTGGTCAGCTTCTTTTCCTTGGTGATGTTAACTTCCATGTCGTCTGCACGGGAGTTCATACCAACGATCATGCCCTCGTACACCTCGGAGGTGGGCTCAACGAAGAAGGTGCCGCGCTCCTGCAGGTTAATCATTGCGTAGGGGGTCACCACGCCGGCACGGTCAGCAATCAGCGAACCGTTGGTGCGGTACTCAATCTCGCCAGCCCAAGGCTCGTGCTCAATCGAGTAGGAGGAAGAAATACCGGCACCGCGGGTCTCAGTCAGGAACTGGGTACGGAAACCAATCAGACCACGTGCGGGAACAGCGAACTCCATACGGACCCAACCGGTACCGTGGTTCGCCATGTTCTCCATGCGGCCCTTACGTGCAGCCATCAGCTGGGTAACAGCACCCAGGTACTCCTCGGGCACGTCAATGATCATGTGCTCCATGGGCTCGTAGACCTTGCCGTCGATGGTCTTGGTAACCACCTGGGGCTTACCCACGGTCAGCTCGAAGCCTTCGCGGCGCATCTGCTCCACGAGGATAGCCAGGGCGAGCTCGCCACGGCCCTGAACTTCCCATGCATCCGGACGCTGGGTGGGCAGAACCTTGATGGACACGTTACCGATCAGCTCGCGGTCCAGGCGGTCCTTCACCTGACGTGCGGTGACCTTTGCGCCCTTGACGCGGCCAGCCAGCGGGGAGGTGTTAATACCGATGGTCATGGAGATCGCGGGATCGTCCACCTTAATCAGCGGCAGGGGCTTGGGGTTCTCAGCGTCGGTGAGGGTTTCACCAATGGTGATGTCCTCGATACCAGCCACTGCGACGATCTCGCCGGAGCCAGCGGACTCTGCGGGTACACGCTCGAGAGCCTTGGTAGCCAGCAGCTCGGAGATGCGGACGTTCTTGATTTCACCGTCGTGACGTGCCCATGCAACGGTCTGGCCCTTCTTCAGGGTGCCGTTGAAGATACGGACCAGTGCCAGACGACCCAGGAACGGGGAGGAGTCCAGGTTGGTCACGTGTGCCTGCAGAACCTCGTTGGGGTCGTAGGTGGGGGCGGGCACGTGCTCGATGATGGTCTTGAACAGCGGCTCAAGGTCGTCGTTGTCGGGCAGCTGGCCGTCTGCGGGCTGGTTCAGGGATGCAGCGCCAGCCTTACCGGATGCGTACACTACCGGAACGTTCAGCACAGCGTCCAGGTCCAGGTCCGGAACCTCGTCCGCCAGGTCGGATGCCAGGCCGAGCAGCAGGTCCATGGACTCGCCAACAACCTCGTCGATACGGGAGTCGGGGCGGTCAACCTTGTTCACCACGAGGATCACGGGCAGCTTTAGCGACCCAGTGCCTTACGCAGACACGAAGCGGGTCTGGGGCAGCGTACTCGGATGCGTCCACGAGCAGCACAACGCCGTCAACCATGGACAGGCCGCGTTCCACCTCGCCACCGAAGTCGGCGTAGCCGGGGGTGTCAATAACGTTAATGGTGATGGTCTCACCGTTGGCGGAAGGGCCGTTGTAGAACACGGTGGTGTTCTTCGCCAGAATGGTGATGCCCTTTTCCTTTTCGAGGTCGCCGGAGTCCATGACTCGGTCTTCAACATCTGCGTGGGCAGAGAAGGCGTGGGTCTGCTGCAGCATCGCGTCGACGATGGTGGTCTTACCGTGGTCAACGTGTGCCACGATAGCCACATTGCGAAGGTCGGGGCGCGAAGCGGTGTTTTCAGACATGCGTTAAGTTTCTCGCTTAAATCTAGGGGATAGTCTTGCCAGCGGGTGCGCTCTCGAAGGCGCGGGGGTCACGGGGCAGTACCTTAGATAGGTTATCTGGGGGTGTTTGCCGGTTTGAGTGTATGCCAGTGGACCCGCTCTGCGATGAGAACGTTTCCGGGCACGCCAAAACGGACCCCCCTCCGTTGGGCTTAGCTACCAGTGTATCACTAGGGCTTTTCTGCGAGCCACTCATCAATCATGCGACGGGCAACGGCATTCGTGCCGGGCAACTCCAGCTTGGCGGGGTCATCCTCGTCGCTATTGCCGCGCTCCTCCGAAATTGCAATCGCCTCACGCAACTCGGGGGCGGTAAACCAGCGTGCGGCACGAATCTCGCCATCATGATGGATGATGGGTTCATTCTCATCCACGCGCGCCCGGTAGCAAATCATGAGCGAGCGCGGGAAAGGCCACACATCACTCATGCGGTACTCGGTGCTGAGGGTATGCAGGCCGGTCTCCTCGTAGACTTCGCGAGCGATTGCCTCTTCGAGGTTCTCGCCAGGGTCAACGAACCCGGCGATGAGGGCAAAGCGGTTGGGGTGCCACTGGCGGTTATTCGCCAGCAGCACGCGCTCGCCGTCGCGGCTGGTCACCAGCGCCATCACGGCGGGTTCGATGCGGGGGGAACACCATCTCGCCGGAGGCTGTGCGGCGGATGCCCTTGGAGCCGAGGGGCGCCTCCTCGCCGCTGTATGCGGAGTAGCGCATGTCAATGAGGTAGTCGCGGCGTGCCAGGGCGGTGGCGTAGTGGGTGCGGCCTTCCGGGTCATCGTGGACCGGATAGTAGCGGAAACCACTGGTGGAGGCGCGCACCCGAGGGGTGTTCAGGTCGGCGGCAACCTGCGCGAGGGTTTCGTCCTCACAATAGAGCACGTGCACCTCTGCCTCACGATTCTTCTGGGCGTCGGCACCGTAGGCGGCGGGGCGAATCACGCTACGCGCAAGGATAGCGTCTTCGGTCAGCGGCTCGGCAGTATCGTTACCGGTCAGGTAGTGCAGGGTTCCGTCATCGTTGAGGAGGGTTTCCCCTTCGCGGGAGACGAGCAGGTAGCGCGGTGCGTGAGTGTCAGCGGGCGTGTGTTCAGGTGAAGAAGTCATAGGTTTTACTCTACATCTTGATGTTGCAAGGCCCACAACAGTGTGCCAGGTTTCGATTTTTTCGCCGTATCGTCCCATCTCACCCCCGAAAGAGGTGACATAGGCACCCGAAAATAAGAGAATGGAAACATGACTACTTCTATTGACCCCACGACCACCTCCGCGTGGTCTGCTCTGTCCGCTCACCACAAGTCCCTCACTCCGAACCTGCGCGAATGGTTTGCCGCTGACCCGGAACGTGCGCAGAAGCTCAGCTTCACCGCCGACGAACTGCACGTCGACCTGTCCAAGAACCTGATTACCTCCGAAACCGTTGAGCTGCTGGTCAAGCTCGCTGAAGAGGTCAAGCTGGAGCAGGCTCGCGAGGCGATGTTCTCCGGCGAGCACATTAACGTCACCGAGGACCGCGCAGTACTGCACACCGCGCTGCGCCGCCCCGAGGGTTACACCCCCGGCACTGACCGTTGACGGTCAGGACGTAGACGCAGACGTTCACGCCGTGCTGAAGAAGATCTACGCATTCGCTGAGCGCGTGCGCAACGGCGAGTGGACCGGCATCACCGGCAAGCGCATCGAGACCGTTGTGAACATCGGTATCGGCGGCTCCGACCTGGGCCCGGTCATGGTGTACGAGGCTCTCAAGCCCTACGCTGATGCAGGCATCACCGCACGCTTCATCTCCAACATTGACCCGACCGACGTGGCTGAGAAGGTCTCCGGCCTGGACCCCGAGACCACCCTGTTCATCGTCGCCTCCAAGACTTTCGGCACCCTCGAAACCCTCACCAACGCGCGCGTGGCACGCGAGTGGCTGCTGTCCGCACTGGCTGAGGCTGGCGCTCTGGAAGGTAAGGAAGCATCCGAGGCTGTGGCTAAGCACTTCGTGGCTGTCTCCACCGCACTGGATAAGGTTGCAGCATTCGGCATTGACCCCGAGAACGCTTTCGGCTTCTGGGATTGGGTTGGCGGCCGCTACTCTGTAGACTCCGCGATCGGTACCTCCTTGGCTATCGTTTTCGGTCCGAAGGTTTTCGCTGAATTCCTCGCCGGCTTCCACGCGATGGATGAGCACTTCCGCACCGCTCCCCTGGCTCAGAACGTACCCGTTCTGATGGGTCTGCTGAACATCTGGAACGTGAAACTTCCTCGGGTGCTGAGACCCACGCGGTTCTGCCCTACGACCAGTACCTGCACCGCTTCCCCGCATACCTGCAGCAGCTGACCATGGAGTCCAACGGCAAGTCCGTTCGCGCGGACGGCTCCTTCGTCAACTACGCAACCGGTGAAGTGTTCTGGGGCGAGCCCGGCACCAACGGCCAGCACGCTTTCTACCAGCTGATTCACCAGGGTACCCGCCTGATTCCCGCGGACTTCCTGGCATTCGCTAACCCGGTCCACCCGACCAAGGACGGCGAGCAGGACGTTCACGAGCTGTTCCTGGCTAACTTCTTCGCACAGTCCCAGGCTCTTGCTTTCGGCAAGACCGAGGAAGAGGTTCGTGCAGAGGGCACCGCAGAGCACGTGGTCAACGCACGTATCTTCAGCGGTAACCGCCCCTCCACCTCCATCATGGCGCCGCGCCTGACCCCGCGCGTTCTGGGCTCCCTGATTGCCCTGTACGAGCACATCACCTTCGTTCAGGGTGTTGTTTGGGGCATTGATTCCTTCGACCAGTGGGGTGTTGAGCTGGGTAAGAAGCTGGCGCTGGACCTGGTTCCCGCTATTGAGGGTGACCGTGAGGTTCTGGCTCGTCAGGATTCTTCGACTGCTTCGCTGATTGACTACTACCTGAAGAACCGCACCAAGTAGTAGCTCAAACATAGCCCCCGAGGGTTTTATGACCTGCGGGTATAGGATGCACAAACCGCCGGATAGGCTCCCACGTCGGGAGGCTATCCGGCGGTTTTGTTGTATCTTCTAGCTCAATACCGTGTTGCTAGTCCACCGCGGGCAAGGTGTCGGAGGCGACCTCGGCAATAATGCGCACCACGGTGGATTCGGGCAGATGCGGGATGCCCCGCTCGTCACGTACTACGCCACCGGCGTCACGGTGAGCGGTCATGCCGGCGCCTTCGGTGGCCTCTGCACCGTCGGCGCAGGTTGCGGGCACGTGCACGAATCCTGCGGGGATGCTCAAGCCCAGTTCACGGCTGATGCGCTGGCCCTCGTAGAACACGTGGTTGCACACGTAGGTTCCGGCGGTGTACGAAATCTCGACCGGCTCCCCCGCCGCACGCAGGCGCTCAAAGCTGGCACGCACCGGTAGGGAGGAGAAGTACGCCTCCTGACCGCCGGGGGCGATCGGCTCATCGCAGCGCTTGTCGCCGTCGTTATCTTCAATACCGGCAGAATCCAGGTTGATAGCGACCTGCTCCAGGCTGACCACGTCGCGGCCAACCGCCACGCCCAAGCTGATGAGCGCGTCGGGCTGCACCTGCTGCAGGGCGGTGCGCAGGGCGGTGCTGGAACCGTCGTAACTGACGGGCAGCTCGCGGGTGATGACGGTCAAATCCGGGCGCATCCGGGCCAGCAGACGCTGAGCACCTTCGGCGAGCGCTACGGTGGGGTTCACCGGCACGCCGGGGAACGGGCCGAAGAAGGTCAGTAGCAGGGTGCGTGCCTGGTTGGGGGTGGTTGCCATAGTCAATCTCGTTTTCTGCGTTAGTTTTATTCAGCGGTGTTCTTCTCGGCGGCGCGGCGTTCCAGGTCCTTGGCGAGCGCCTCCAGCAGCTCTTCGGGGGTGGTGGCGATGATGAGCTCATCCAGGTAGCGTTCGTTGAGCAGGCCGGTGGACGCCATGTAGTGCATGGCGTCGATGAGCTTGTCCCAGTAGCCGTTGACGTTCAGCAGGGCGACCGGCTTGGAGTGAATATCGAGGAACTGCCAGCTGAAAACTTCAAAGAACTCTTCGAGGGTGCCGGAGCCGCCGGGCATGGCGACGAACGCGTCAGCCTTCTCAATCATGGCGATTTTGCGCTGGTGCATGGTGTCCACAATGTCGAGGGTGGTCTGGCCGGGGTACACGCCCTCCAGGCCGACCAGCTTGTGGGTGACCACGCCGTAGACCACGCCGCCGGCGTCCAGGGTTGCGCCCGCGACGGTGCCCATGAGGCCGGTGCGGCAGCCTCCGTACACCACGCCAATATTGTTCTGGGCGCAGAGGGTGCCGAGCTCCTGGGCGCGGGTGGTGAAGAGCGGGTCGTTGCCGGAGCGTGCGCCGCAGTAGACGGCGAGGTTGTAGTCAGTCTTCTTCATGGTTCTCCTTGGGGTGTATGGGGGTTTCCGGGGTGGAGCGCCTCTATGCGTTCTACCCGTGATAGATGCTGCTATGTTGAGGGTACCGGATGCACCTGTGTACCTCATGTGTGCCACCCGCCGGTTCAGGGGGCACGTCGGGGCGGGGGTTACGGTAGCGGGGTGCGTGCCAGCAGCGGGAAAATCTGCTCGGTATTCAGCGGTGCCTGCGATGCAGAATCGAAGGGGCTGCTCATGGCGGGGTTGACCCAGCGCAGCTCAGCGATTTCTGCCTGCGGCACCAGAGAAGCCAATAGCTCGTGTTGTTCGTCGGTGGGTGCGTATTCGTAGGTTTCGGCGCGTACCGTAAAGCCTGCCTCGTTCAGTGCCGCCGCTTCCAGGAGTCCGCGGTGGTGCATCCGGGCGGGGTCGGGGGTGAGCCCGATTTCTTCGTTCACTTCGCGGCAGGCGGTCTGTAGCGGGGTCTCCCCCGGTTCGGGTTTGCCGCCGGGCATCATGAACCCGTCGCTTCCTTGTTTGCGCACGGTGAGTACGAGCCCGTCCCGGTTGCGGATTGCTACGGCGCATACGTTCACGACGCGGTGCGTGCTGTCGATGGCGCTGTGCTCAGTAGCGCTGTGCTCAGTAGCGTTGGGTTCGGCGGGCGGGGAGGGCTGGGCTGCTTCTACTCGGTTCTGCGGGTTCTTCTGCGTGGGCATCTTTCTACCCTAGCATTTCCGTATCCTCCACCCGGCGCTGTGCGTGTTTGTCTTATCCATCCGCCCTATTGTGCGCCCTGTAGGCATTGGTTTTACGTAATATTTCGGCGAGTTATCTTATGTCCGGTTCATGCGTTTAGGTGCGTGTTACGGTGTAGTTAACCGCGGTGTCGCGGTACCGTATACGCACTCGACTTGGCGCGATACAGGAAGAGTGCGGATCGCTCAATCACCCATGTAGAAGGAACTTCATGATGGCTAACTCTTCTCCTGCCCGCCGCTACGGTAGCGCCGGCGCTTCTGTTCTTCTTGCCGCATCCTTGAGCTTGTTTGCTCTGCCTTCTGTTGCAACGGCTAATACCCCGAATCCGGATAACCCGCCGGTTATTACGGTCTACAACTACAAGGTTGAGACCAATACCCGTCAGCTGAAGACCGCCCTGCGTCTGAACAAGATTACGTTCAAGGCGTCGAAACTGCCCGCGAAAACTACCGCTTTCGCCCCGGCATTGCACGAGGCAAACCATAGGGGTTTCCCGTTTCTGAACCCGATTCAGACGGTGCGCGTTGAGGGCCCGTTCAAGGATGGCACGGCGACTGCGACCCATTACGTTCCCGGTAGCCTGATTGACCCAGCGAAGAACTACAGCTTCGTCGCTAATATCATCGTTGATGGTTACGGGGGCGGTCAGGTTCTGCGCATGGACGTTGTGAAGGATAGCGCCGCACCGGTTCTGCACGTGGATTCGCCGCGTCTGAACACCAAGGGTGAGACTGTGTTGAAGGTGCGCGGTACCGGCTACACGGGTGAGGCGACCCCGCACGGTGTGCGCGTGGTGGTGTCTGATACGAATGTGTGGGTTCCCGGTCGTTTTCCCTCAGACGGGTATGCGCTTTCGTGGCTGAGGTGACCGTACCTGCTTCGCAGATTCACAACGGTGCTTTTGAGACGGAGGTGAAGGTCCCGGCGGATGTTGCGGCGACGCTGAATACCTCTCACAAGTACATTGCGGGCACCATGGCGGCTGGCGTTCAGGGTGCTGAGTACGGCTCGTTTGATGCTCAGAAGCCTCTTGAGCTTTTCGCGCAGGAGCCCGTGGTTTCTGCGGTTCCGACCTATGCTCCGACGGTGGCTCCTCTGCCGGAAGCAACCGTGGGCGTGAACCCCACCGACGCACCCACCGTAGCGCCCTTGCCGGAAGCAACCGTGGGTGTAAACCCGACCGACGCACCGACCGTGGCACCCCTGCCCGAGGCAACCGTGGGTGTAAACCCGACCGACGCACCCACCGTAGCGCCCTTGCCGGAAGCAACCGTGGGTGTAAACCCGACCGACGCACCGACCGTGGCACCCCTGCCCGAGGCAACCGTTGGCGTGAACCCGACCGACGCACCGACCGTAGCGCCCCTGCCGGAAGCAACCATCGGTGTAAACCCGACCGACGCGCCGACCGTGGCACCCCTGCCCGAGGCAACCGTGGGTGTAAACCCGACCGATGCTCCCACCGTGGCACCCCTGCCCGAGGCAACCGTGGGCGTGAACCCCACCGATGCACCCACCGTGGCTCCCCTGCCGGAAGCAACCATCGGAGTAAACCCGACGGATGCACCGACCGTTCCTGCACTGCCGGAAGCAACCATCGGTGTAAACCCGACCGACGCACCGACGGTTCCTGCACTGCCGGAAGCACCGGTTGCCGATAAGACCCCCAACGCTGACAAGCTGGAGGACGCAACCGTGGCGCATCCCAAGAGTAAGCCCGCTCAGAGCAATCCCGCTCAGGAGGCTCCGGTGACCGCCGCCCAATCGGCTCAGGACACGCTGGCAAAGGACAGCCTCGCTAAGGATCATCTGGCTCAGGAGCGTAGCCCCAAGAAGGCTACCCTGGCGAACACCGGTGCATCCAGTGTTGGTGTGATTGTTGGCATTGGTGTTGCTGCAATCTGTGCTGGTCTTGGCTTGAGTGTTCTGCGCTCGCGCCGCCGCTCCTAAGAGCTACAGGGCGCACAGTCTAGCCCACCCGTGCGGAATAAACTGCGGATAGCAAAGAGCCGCCGGCTCCCCTCAGTCAGGGGAACCGGCGGCTCTTCACGTATCAGCTCATTCAATCAGCTGGCGCAAGTGTTCGTGTTACTTCGAAGCCTTAACCTCGATGCCGCTCACGTCAATCTGCTCCAGCGGAATCAGGCGGTCACGAGTGACCACGCGGTGCACCAGCCAGACCGCGATAATCACGGGCAGGCCAATGTAGGAGCTGAGCACGCCAGCCCAGTCGCCGCTCAGGAACGCCTCGTAGTTCTGACCGCCAATAACGACCAGGCACATGAGGAAGGCGATAATCGGGCCTGCGGGGAAGAACGGTGCCACGTAGGGCAGGTCCTTCAGGCTGTTGCCCTGCTTCAGGTATGCGCGGCGGAAACGGTAGTGAGCCACGGCGATACCCACCCAGGTGATGAAGCCAGCCAGACCGGACACGTTCACCAGCCACAGGTACGCGCCATCCGGGGAGAGCAGTGCGGCGATGAAACCGACCGCACCGATAGCTGCGGTTGCCAGCAGTGCGTTCATGGGCACGCCGCCGGAGTTGATGTGGGTGAACATCTTCGGTGCCTTACCCTCCTGGGCGAGCGCGAAGAGCATACGAGCCGAAACGTACAGGCCCGAGTTACCTGCAGAGAGCACTGCGGAGAGGATCACGGCGTTCATAATGGCTGCCGCGAAGGCGATGCCCGCACGCTCGAAGATGAGGGTGAACGGGGAGATGTTGATGTTGCCGTCCGCTGCGGTGAGCAGGTTCGGGTCGGAGTAAGGAATCAGGAAGCCGATGACGACCATCGCACCGATGTAGAAGAGCATGATGCGCCAGAACACGCTGGTCAGCGCGCGGGGCACGTCGCGGCGGGGGTTCTCAGATTCGCCGGCAGCCACACCGATCATTTCGGTGCCCTGGAAGGAGAAGCCTGCCACCATGAAGATGGCGAGTACGGCGGGTGCGCCGCCGACGAAGGGTGCCTCACCGACGGTCCAGTTGGAGACGCCCGGGGAGCTACCACCCAGGATGCCGAAGATCATGGCGATACCTGCAATGAGGAAGACGACCACCGTAACGACCTTGATGGTGGCGAGCCAGAATTCGCTTTCACCGTAGGAGCGTGCCGAGAGGGCGTTGATGCCAGTCAGCAGCACGAGGAATCCTGCCGCCCACACCCAGGATGGGATATCGGGGAACCAGTACCTCATCACCTCGCCGACGGCGACGAGTTCGGCGGCGACGGTAATCGCCCAGTTGAACCAGTAGTTCCAGCCCATGGCGAAGCCGAAGGACGGGGACACGTAGCGTGCCGCGTAGGTCTGGAATGCGCCGGGGACGGGCAGGTGCGCAGCCATCTCGCCGAGGGACTGCATGAGGAAGAGCACCATGATGCCGATGAGGGCGTAGGCGAGGATTGCGCCGCCGGGGCCTGCGGTGGAGATGGTCTTACCGGATGCGACGAAGAGGCCGGTGCCGATTGCGCCGCCGATTGCGATCATCTGCATGTGGCGGGCGGAGAGGCCTCGCTTCAGTTCACCCTCTGCGGGGGTGGCTTCCGATGCAGCGCCGGAAGTCTCTGTAGGCTGTGCCATGTCAGGTCTTCTTTCTGAGGCTATTGCTTCGTGCGTTTGCTAGCGGTCTAGTCTGGTGTCCAGTCTAGTCCTGCTGCGGGTGGTGTCGCCGAAGGTTTGTGCCTGGGTCAAGAAATTCTTTCAATCTTAAGGATTTCTTACGTACCGTAAGTTTTCCTAATCTGAGGGTCAATCCTACTCGCTTTTGAGGCTCTTTTCCACCCAAAACCACAAAAACACAGAAAAACCCTCCCGCACCGCTCATGGATAAGCGGTACGGGAGGGTTCCCTATCAGGCTAATTCACCCGATCTATTCAGCTCACCCGGCTTTAGTCAGCCAGGTTGTGGAAAGAAACGTTCGTGGGGTGCTCCACGGTACGGGAAACGGTGCAGTCCTTCTGCTCGCTGAGCTGGATCAGACGGTCCACCATCTTCTGAGCCTTGGCGCCCTGCTCATCGGCGGGGAATCGCACATCGAAGTCCACCTCAACGTCGTCGAGGCGCACCGCGCCGTCTTCGGTCTGCTTCAGCGCCGAGGCGAGAACCTCGAACACCTCCGGGGTGGAGCGGCGGGAGGTACCCGCGTCCACATCCACGGAGGAGCAACCGGCAATAGCGGCGAGTAGCAGCTCGACGGGGGTCAGCAGGCCCTCACCCACACCGAAGTCGAGGGTTGCGCCGTTGGCACCGTAGGCACGGTAGCGCAGGCGGTCGATGCGCTCGATTTTGGTCTGACGGTAGTTTTCGAGTTCGCGGCGTTCCTGCTGGCGCGAGTACACCTTCTTCTGCTCTTCTGCGGTCTGCACGGTGTTGTTCTGCTCAGCGTTGTTCTGTTCAGCCATTGAGGTTCCTTTCGGGTTGTCTGCACGGTCACTAGGTTATTCAGCGCCGCGTTGTTTAGCGTCATTCACTATAAGCGTGTTTCTCATATTTTATTCCCGGACTCTTTTTCTCGACGGCCATCTAAGCGCTCCTATACACTGGAAAACCGCGGCGGAGCTTCGAAGTCCCTCACGCACACAGTAGATTTTTTGAAGAGCACAACATACACAAGGAACTCTTTGATGGCACAGACCCCCGGCGCTGAGCGTCCCGGCACTGGGCGTACGAGCACGCAGAGTGATTTCCGCTTGGCTGTTGCGGATTCTTCCGTGGTGATGCTCGGTATCGCTGTGCTGGGTTTGGGTTTGGGTATTATCCTCAACGCTCACGGCCTGCCGATCTGGACTGCGCCACTGCTATCTGCTCTAGTTTTTGCCGGTTCGGTGGAGTTTTTGATGGTGGGTATGGTCAGTGGTGGCGCGTCCCTAGCGTCGATTGCGTTGACGGTGTTCCTGGTGAATGCGCGCCACCTGGTGTACGGTCTTTCCTACCCATTGCACAATGTGAAGGGTTTCTGGGCTAAGACTCTGGCGATTCACACTCTTTGCGATGAGGCGTTCGCGGTTAACTCCGGTCCCGACCGTAATGAGCGTTCGGGGGCGCGCATTCTGTGGGTGAACGTGCTGATTTACGTGTCGTGGGTTCTGAGCGTAGTCCTCGGGTATGTGCTGGGCGCAAGCTTCCTCAGCAGCCTGAAGGGCGTGGACTTCGTGATGGTAGCCATCTTCACGGTTCTTGCGATGGACGGCTACCGCGCCAACCCGGATCGTGTGACGGCGCTCTTTGTGGCGGTTTCGGCAGCGGTTGCGCTGATTTTTGCGCCGTCCTCGTTCCTGGTGGTGGCTCTGGGTTCGTATGTGGTGTTGCTGCTGGCGCGTTTCCCGGTGGCGAGGCGCCGCAGGACTCTGCCGCATCGTGCTGTGCATGAGGTAGCGGCTGAGGTTGAAACCGCCGCTGCCGCTGATGCTCCCGCTTCCACACAGCGATAAGAACGTTACATACGTGTTCGAAACCGGTTAGGATAGATGAGTGGAGCTTCGCTCTCCCCTCTTTCTATTTCTAGGATTACTAAAATGCCTCCCGCGCGAACCTGCACGGAGGCTCCCAGAGGTGAAGGTACCCCATGACTCAGATGAAAGACACCGCTAAGGAAACTAGCGACGCAGAACGCTGTGCCGCCCCGGAGTAACACCGCACCGGGAGCGGCATCACCCGAGGTCACGCACGAGAACTACTGACGCGCGCAACTATCCGCGCTGAACTATCCACGCAGAAAACTCGTGTAGGAGGAACGACCCTCCGCCTCCATGTTTCGCGGCTTTCATCAACTCACGTACCTACCGCACTACTTAGCCCCCCAGCCCCTTCTTCGGTTGGGCTCTCCCTACCCTTTTTCGCGGATGCTTTCGTAGCTTCACCCGCGCGCCTCTTTCAGGGCTCTTCCGCTCTTTTCGGGGCACTCTTTCGGGGTCTTTCGCTGAGTATGTGCAGAAAGAGAAAATCTTCATGAACAGTGAAGTGACCACCGGCTATATTCTTGCCGCAATTCTTGTGGCTGCAGGTATTACGTTCCTGCTTCGTTTGCTTCCCTTCGGCCTGAAGAAGGCTCTGGCTGGCTCCGAACTTTTGGATGCGCTCAGCCATTGGATTCCGCTCGGCGCAGTCGCACTGCTTGCCATCTATGCGGTGGCGAAGATTAATTATTCTTCATTCGCTACAGCGGCACCGTACCTGGCGGGTCTGGTGGTGACCGTGGGGGCGCACCTGTGGCGTAAGAATATGGTGCTGAGCATGGTGGCGGGTACCGTCACCTGCGTTGTGCTGGCTAACTGGGTTTTCTAGGGGGTCATGATGAGCATTTCTAAGAACTCTGTTTCTTCCGCTACTGCTTCCCCCGCTGCTTCTTCTCAGCCTGCACCGCAGCAGGCTAGCCAGCCCGCGCCCCATCAGGCTTCTCCCGAGCAGGTGGAGCAGGTCATTGCTTCTGCGCTTCCGCTAACCGGCATGATTCCCGTGGTGGAGGCTCCCGCCTCCCCCGATGCACGGGGGCCTCAGCAGCCGCGCGAGAGCGGCTTCGCCGAGGCGATGCGCGTTGCCGGCGTGATTATGCTGGGCCTGTTCTTTGTCGGCATTGGTTTGGGCGTGCTGGTGCACAGTTACGGTCTGCCGTTCTGGGTGGCGCCCCTGTTGCCGGTTCTGGTTTTTGCCGGTTCGGTGGAGTTTGTGCTGATTGATATGGTGTCGAATCACGCCTCGCTGTTCTCTATCGCTGTGATGACTCTGCTCATTAATTCACGCCACCTCATGTACGGCACTGTCCTACCCGATTGAGCGTGTGCGTGGTGGTTTGGCGAAGTTCTACACCGTGTACACCCTCATCGATGAGGCGTATGCACTGAATACGGGCCCCGGACCGCCATAAGCTGCGTGGTTCCCGCATCCTGTGGATTCATGCGGGCCTGCATCTGAGTGTTCTGGCGAGCGCAACGCTCGGCTACGTGCTGGGTGCAAGTTTCTTGAGTGAGCTCAAGGGCGTGGATTTTGTGATGACTGCGCTTTTTGCGGTGCTCGCCATCGATGCTTATCAGAGCTCAAAGGACCGTACCACCGCAGCTATTGCAGGTGTGTCTGCGACGGTTGGTTTGGTGTTGGCGCCGCAGTCGATGCTACTGATTTCGATGGTGGTGTATATGCTGCTACTTATCTCTCGTTTTGTGGTGGCTAAGCGCCGAGGCACCCTGCCGGAGCATATGCTGGTCGCGGATGAGGACCCCGCCGAAACTGCCGAAACCTCCGGCGCTCCCGGTCATCCCGGCGCCTCCGCGCACTAAGTCTGAATCGCGCGCTAAGTCTGGATATAGTAAAGCGCCCCGCCCACCCGAAATACCGGGTGGGCGGGGCGTTATGCTGTCGCCAGCCGCATGTGTGGGTGAACCTTTAGATCATGCGCTGTAGACGTTCAGTATCTGCTGTGCTGTGTACCGCCAGGTGTCCCTGACGGAAGTATGTGCGGGTGCCGGGCTTACGTCCGGTCCCGTACTAAGCTTACTTGATAGCTACTAGTTGATAGCTATTAGGGCTTACTTGATAGCTGCCAGGGCTGCTTCGTAGTTGGGCTCGTTGGTGGTTTCGGGAACCAGCTCGGTGTAGACAACCTCACCGTCGGGATTCACGACAACCACGGAGCGTGCCAGCAGACCAGCCAGGGGGCCGTCCACGAGCTTCACGCCGAAGTCCTCACCGAAGGAGGAGCGGAAAGCGGAGGAGGTCACGACGTTCTCAATGCCCTCGGCTGCGCAGAAGCAGCCGATTGCGAAGGGCAGGTCGTTGGAGACGCACAGCACGACGGTGTTCTCCAGGCCTGCAGCCTGCTTGTTGAAGGTGCGGACGCTGGTTGCGCAAACACTGGTGTCGACGGAGGGGAAGATGTTCAGCACCAGGTTCTTACCTGCGAAATCTGCGGAGGAAATCTCGGAGAGATCAGCCGCGAGAACCGAGAATTCGGGCAGCTTTGCGCCGACTGCGGGCAGGTCACCGTTGGTGTGGATTACGAGTTCATTATGTAGAGTTACTTCAGCCATGCCTTCATTGTCCCCTGGATAGGGCGGGTGTGCAAGGGGACACAGGCACTAGCGGGCAGAGTTTCCGCATAGCTGATTTTCTGCGGTGCCGCTTCGCCTCAGCGGCACCTCTACAATGGGCAGGTGAGCATTTTGAGGCACGTATCTTCCCGCCTTGCGCCGCTGGCGCATCCCGTGACGAATTTCAGGGCACTCCGTCAGGACCTGCGCCGTCAGCGGGTGAAGGGTCGTGCCCTCGTTGATTCGCAGAATACGTACCGTCCGAGTGTGCGCGCTGAGCTGCGCCGCATGTTTACCCGCCCGTTCCCGGTGGAGACGCAGACCCTCCTGTGTAATGCCCTGCTGGCGGCAATCTGCTGGTATCTGCTCCCCGAAGCCTGGCGCTCGTGGCTGTTTAGCGAGTTTAAGGGCCCGGCTGGTTTCGCCCTGGTGATGGTCGGCTGGATGGTTGCGGACGTCACCTCAACGAACCTGATGGGTCACGATGAGGAGCATGCGCTACGTGCTTTGCGCAGTAGCGACCCGCACGCCCTGCACCTGTTTGTGCGCACGAAGGCTATTGCAATCGGTCTGATCACGGGTGTTTCCGGCACCATGCTGGCGCTGATTCTGCACAGCCAGGATAAGCATCTGACTCCCACGCTCATGATGTCCCTGTCGTTCTTTGTGGTGCCGGCTATTGTGGTGTCCCTGGGCTCGATTCTGGGCGTGATTTATCCGTACCGTCTGCGCGGCTGGCAGTTCCGCTGGGCGCACCGCAAGAACCTGCGGATGAGTGCCCGCTGGGTTCTGCTCTGTTTCGGCCCGGGCTGGGTGCTGGGTACGGTGCTGATGTCGCTGATGTTCCCGTCGATTTTCCTGTCGGATGCGCTCGCGCGCCTTCTCAACCCCGGAGTGGATCCGCGCGATGTTGTGTTCCGGCCGCTACTGTTTTCGCTGATTTTGTGGGCTCAGGGCGCGATTAGTCTGTGGGTTTTTCCACGGATTACGGCGCGTATTGCGACCGCGAGGCGCGCCTGGCTGGTGCATTATCTGACGAATGATAAGGTCTGCTAGCCGGTTTTTGGTGCTGGGTGTTTGGTCCGGGGGTTTGCCGCAGGGCAGCTATTCGCCCATGTCACGGTAACGAACGACGCTGGTAACAAACGGCACTGACCGCGCGCACCACGTGCCCGCCTCTTTTTCCCTATACTGGACGAGTTCACTATTCACTTCTTGACCAGCACCGATGCGCGCTTGCCGCGCATCTTCAGGAGTATCCATGTCTTCTAATCGCCGCCGTTTCACCGGCCGTACCGCTTTGGCTCTACCTGCATTGGGCGCCGCTCTAGCTCTCGTTGTCACTTCCTGCTCGGCAAGCACTGATTCTGCCGTTTCGGGTACCGTGGTGTCTTCTTCTGGCAGCGCTTCTGCCTCCGCGAGCGCGACCTCCACTCAGGCACTGTTCCCGACCCCGTCGGCGAGCCCTAGCGCTACCCCGAGCGCATCCGCAAGCGCTACCCCGAGTGCTTCGTCGCCTGCTCCGGTGCCGTCGGTGGTGACGATTACGGTTCATGCTGAGCCGACCGCCTCCGAGTCGAAGACCTCTAAGTCTGAGTCGAAGAAGGATTCCACCTGCGCGTCTGATTCTGCATCGACCGTGGTGTCTAAGGCTCTGCGCGAGTTGAAGAATAAGAGCAAGTGGGATCAGTGGACGAACGTTTCGCGCACGTACGAGGGTTACGACCCCTGTGCTGAGCTGTCGTGGATTGACGCGATTCCGGGTTCTTCCCCGTCTGATTGCTGCATTTCCTCGATGGCACACCATATTCTGCTGTTCCACCGCGGCAAGTTCATTGGTACCGCAACCTATGAGCCGTACTCGTTCTCTCCGGTGATTACCCGTACCTCGGACAGCTCGATTAGCGTGACCTACCGTTACGTGAAGGGCGATGAGAGTTCCGCCAGCGCGAGCGGTCGCACGACTGCTGAGTTCAGCTGGAGCTCTTCGCAGAACAAGGTTGTGATGACCGGTGAGGTTCCGCCGAGCGAATAGCCGGTTCACCTTATAGGCTACGTGTTTGATGCCCAAGAAGTTGGGCATACGAGAAACCCGCCGTCTCGCATATGGTGCATATGTGAGACGGCGGGTTTTCCGTTGCTTAAGGATATGTAGAGTGCCCGAGGGCTAGCTATTTAGGCAACGAACTTCTTGTAACCGAAGTATGCGGCGCCTGCCAGGATAGCGATGCACAGAATCTTCTTCACGATGTAACTCCTTTGATTGTTCTGGTAGGGCACCCGGTGTTTTACTCCGTCTGGCGACTCACCTGAAAGGTGAGGGCAGGCGGGGTGTCATCCGCACGTGGTGCCGTTGCTCCCTATCTTACCTGCTTTTTGAACAACGTTTTTCTGTTTGACGTGCATGAGTCCGCATTTTAGACAGTCAAACACGCAGCGGTTCAGCGCATCGTTGAGGCGGGGAATAAGCCTCTGACGGGCGCATAATGGGAGCATGAGTATTTTTAAGAAGAAAGAGTACAGCGCTGAGCGCTCGGCTACTCGCATGGCTCGTGCCCTCGCTGTGATGGGTGCGCTGCACTTCATCATCCCGGGATCCCTTCGACTCGATTGTGCCGAAGTATCTGCCGGGTCCTGCCCACGCGTACACTCACGGTTCGGGTGTAGCTGAGCTGGGCACCGCCGCCCTGCTGGCTAATGATAAGACCCGCCGCGCCGGTGGCCTGCTGGCAGCTCTGCTGTTTGTTGCGGTGTTCCCCGCGAACATTCAGATGGCTCTGGATGCGCGTAACCAGTCCACTCAGCGTAAGGCTATTGCGTACGGTCGCCTGCCCCTGCAGCTGCCGCTGATTTGTAGCGCTCTGAAGATTTGGCGTAAGTCGAAGTAGTCGCTTCGTTCATTAGGAACGGCACCTCAGTGTTTTACACGTAAAACATTGAGGTGCCGTTTACCTTAACATACCCGTTATTAAGCTTTCCGTAACCAGCATTGCCTACACTAGAACTAACACACCACCTGTCACAGCGGCAGGTGTACAACCTTTGGAGAGAACAATGGGCACTATTATTGGCACCATTATTACCGGCGCAATTATTGGCGCGATCGCACGTTTCTTCATGCGAGGTCGTCAGAACATTTCGATTCTTTGGACCATTATCTGCGGTGCTGTCGGCGCGGCTATCGGTACCTGGGCAGCGACCCAGCTGGGTGTAGCGGACACCAGCGGCATTGATTGGATCCGCTGGATTATTTCAATTTTCGCAGCAATGCTGACTATTTCCGTCTACCTGGGCCTTACCGGCAGGAAGTAGCAATCCGACCCATTGAGGGCTCACGGAGTCCCTCATATGCAAAGGCGGCACCTCCCCTAGCGTGAGCTAGTGCGGGAGGTGCCGCCTTTTCTGCGCCTTGCAGGAGGCGTTTTATATCTTCTTGGCTTATATCGCCTTGGGTTATGCCTTCTTCACGACGGAGGACTTCAGGTACATCTGGCCTGCGCCGGGGACCTTCGCCTCAATGTCGTGGCCGTTGACGGGGGATTCGAGCAGGCGGATGCCGCGCACCTTGGTGCCTGCCTTGATGTCTGCGCCGCCCTTGACCTTCAGACCCTTGACGATGGTAACGGAGTCGCCGTCGACGAGCTCGTTACCGACGGAGTCGAGAACCTTGGTGCCTGCTTCTTCTTCGGTTTCGCCTGCTGCGGTGCGTTCCCATTCGTGGCCGCACATGGGGCATGCCCAGAGTTCGCCCATTTCGTAGGTGTAGTTTTCGTTGCATTCGGGGCAGGCGGGTGCTTCGATTTCGTTGAGGTTTTCGCTCATGGTTCCTTCTTCTGTCTGTGCGGATGGGCCGCTCCCCTGTTTCCGCGGTGTTACTGCGGTGGTGCTGCGGCGTGTGGGCGCGCGTCAGCGAGGGCGGGGTGCGACGGTGGAGGGTGCGAGGATTCTCGCGTTCGTGCTGACTATACCATTTGGCGGGTGTGAACCGCATGTGTGGGGCTGGTTTTTGCCGGTCTTTTGGGGTGGGTTCGGGGCGTGGGTGAAGCCGAAAATAAAATTTGCCTGGTTTGTGCGTAATATTTACGAAAATTCGGGTTTTTGCTCATTACGCAGAAGATAAGGCGTGTAAAGTATCTAGAGCATTTGTACGTTTTGAGTAGTGAAAGGCACGGCTTCATGAAGCTTTCTGCACGTAACCAGTTCGCTGGCAAGGTTGTTGAGATCACCGAGGGTGCAACCAACGGCATCGTTAAGATTGAGATCGCTCCGGAGGTTGTTATCTCCGCTTCCATCACCAATGAGTCCATTAAGGAGCTGGGCCTGAAGGTTGGCGAGACTGCATACGCAGTGATTAAGGCGTCCAACGTGATGGTTGGTGCTGACCACTAATCCCGGTCGATAAGACTTATACCCGGGCGGCTGCCTCTTGTGGCGCGCGAGGGTTAATAGAGCGGAGCCCCGCACTGTGCATTCACAGTGCGGGGCTCCGCTTTTATGTTTGTATCGCTTAGACGTTGAAGCGGAACTCCACCACGTCATCATGATTTATATAGTCTTTTAGGACTGCCCTAAGACCTCTACCCTATATAGCGCCTCAAGACTATCTCTATAGTCAACGATTTCTCGCAACTTATCCGTCAACCGAGATGGTATATGATGGGGAGCCACAAGCCTCATAAAAAGGATAATCTGACGGATATGCTTTTCAAAATCGTGACGACCCAGGATGGGCATTAATTCAAAATTACCAAAAAGCATTTGATCGCTCGAATGTGAATCTTGATTTATATAAACATAAGAAATAAATGATTTCAAGAATTCATATTCTGCACTCTGGTTATCATAAAAACAGGCAACCCGGTCCAACGCACTTCTACCTGAAATTTTAGATTCCCCCAATTCAAACCTCAAAAATGCTTCCCATACGCGCCTAACTTCATTAGGAGAGAGCAATTCTATATCTCCCCCATTTCTAACAGCAATGTCAAACATCTTCTTTAGAATGTTTCGATATTCATCAATATTACCAAAATTCACCTCCCTGATACATTCACCTTGAGACTCTATAATTTCACAACATTTCACAACAGAACCATTTATCCTATATATAATAGACTTTGAAATCTCGAGGGCTGCAGCGGGATCATGCGTCATAATAACTATTTTTGCTTTAGAACTATTTCCAGCCACAATCTCGGAAACATAATCTAAAATTTGAATAACACCATACTTATTGTCATAGTCAAAACTAGACAGTGGATCATCTAGAATAATAATCTGATTTTTATGTGCAATATTCAATGTTCTTTCCCCGTCCGATATATCAACAAAGAAATAGCACAACGCCAAAATATTCTGCTCCCCAAGAGATAGCCGATTAGGCAAAACTTCTCGACCCCTCTTCTTCACCCTATATCCATATTCACCATCAGCTTCTATCTGCAATACATCTTCACCAAAAATTACACGTAACCACTGATTCATATTTTTAACAACCAGAGCAGTGGAGTCCTCATGTCTCTTCCTTTCCAATCGCTTTTCCATATTCTTTAAGGTTTCGCTCTTAGAAAGGCGTAGTTCTTTTTCTTGCCTCATTCTATCTACACCAGGTATAAATACACGTGACTTAGATAAATCAGTATATAAAGAGTAGTCCTTAACACGTAAAACTCGCATGATACTCTTAACATAATTTCGACGAAGAGAAAATAACCTTATATCACCAGCAACGCGCTCGTGTGAATCACCCTGCCCATTAACTTTCTTACTAGCCGCAAAGCATATTTCATTGTAAATATCCTCTATCTCATTCTCTAGATTTACAAGGTCCCCCTCAGATAAAATCAATTCAGAATCATCAACATATTTACTTCGATTCCCACCTTGACTAAACTCCAAAGAGAGCCACCTGTTAAAATAGACATCATCAATATCAGAACTTCTAAATGCCTTCTCCAAGAGAGTTTCCCCCAAATGCATGTATCCACTTTCCTCAGAGCTACCAATATCCAACTCATTCTCAAGACATGCATCCACAAACATTTTACATAAATGTGATAGAAATCCATCCCAGGATGCAAAATCATATTTAGACCAAACCTGATTTACTGCCCCTCTAGCTGTCTGTGATATATTTTTCTCAATTTCTGATATTTCTTTTTTAAGAACGTCTATTTCGTTAATTATTGTTGCATTTTCCCCTAGTAAGATAACTGGCTCAAGGTGGCTTGAATCATATATACGAAAGTTCTCAATGACATACATCTCATTAAAAACATGCACATTTGAACAATTTCTCCCAAGTGATTTTCCGTCTACATCAAAAAACTCCGTACCCCGAGTTTCTAAACTCATAGACCGCGCAATTGTTGATTTTCCCGAGCCGTTTTTACCCAAAACAATAGCACATCGAGCATCAGGAAGAGCCTGACCATTTTTACTCTCTCGAGTAAAAAATGGATATTCTTTTACACCATCATATCCTGTGTCAATCTTTATTGATGATACTTTTGTTGCATCAACCATGTGTTCCTCCTAGAACCAATAGATTTCCTACATTGAATAGATATAATAAAATCCCCTTGAGCATCAGTTCATCAAAGATACAACTGTCTCAAGGGGATCTTATAACTTCACTGTTACTCAGATATTAATTTATTTAATTATTCCAAGCT
>BNJT01002900.1_pt1 | contig 74735 bp, 91 predicted proteins | sample 8540491 | NCBI WGS metagenome assembly BNJT01 (sample SAMD00202455, study PRJDB9452) | human saliva metagenome | host: Homo sapiens | reverse complement strand
TAGAGACCAAGTACTTTCTTTGGTCTCTTTTTTTTCTTGCCCTTTGCCTTTTTTCAAAAAATATGCTAGACTGTAGGTAGAATATTACGATGTTTGGGACATGCCATCGCTAAAAAAAACCTTGACTTGGTATTTTTTAGCTCCCTCAAGGGAGCTTTTTGCGTGCTCTGAACATTTCCCATTTTGGAAGGAGTACTATGAAACGTCAATCAGCCTTGGTCGTCTTTAGTGGCGGTCAAGATTCTACAACCTGCCTCTTTTGGGCTAAAGAACACTATGAAACTGTCGAAGCCGTCACCTTTGCCTACGGCCAACGCCATAATCTCGAAATTCAAATCGCTAGAGAAATCGCTAAGGAACAGGGCATTCGTCATCACATCCTAGATATGTCTCTGCTGGGACAAATCACTGAAAATGCCTTGACTTCTGATCTGGAAATTGAGCAAAAAGAGGGAGAGGTTCCCAATACCTTTGTTGACGGTCGCAACCACCTCTTTCTATCCTTTGCGGCAGTTCTTGCTAAGCAACGAGGCATTAAAGATATCGTGACAGGTGTCTGCGAGACAGACTTCTCAGGCTACCCTGATTGTCGAGATGTCTTTGTCAAATCCCTCAATGTTACCCTCAACCTTGCCATGGATTACGACTTTGTTATCCAAACACCTCTCATGTGGCTAGACAAGGCTGAAACTTGGGAATTAGCCGACCAACTCGGTGCCTTTGACTATGTTCGTGAAAAGACCTTAACCTGCTACAACGGGATTATCGGAAGTGGCTGTGGAGATTGCCCAGCCTGCCACCTACGTCAGCATGGTCTAGATGTTTATCTCTCACAGAAAGGAGAGGCCTAATGTTTTTTTGCACCCAAAGAAATCAAACAGGAAACTGGGAGAGTCTCTGGTCTACAATCCTCACAGAACCTTTAGTATCAAAAGAATTTACCTTTGATGCTGCCCACCACCTCTTTTCACTATGAGGGAAAAATGCAAATCCCTGCACGGTCACACCTATCATTTGCAGATTGCTGTCAGTGGATTTTTTTAGATGAACGTGGCATGGCCTACGATTTCGGAGACATCAAAGCTATCTACAAGAACTACTTTAGAGCCCCACTTGGATCATCGCTATCTCAAACGAAACTCTTCCCTATATGAACACGACTGCTGAAAAATATGGTTTACTGGATTTTCCAAACCATGAACCAAGAGTTGCCAGACGAACGTGGTCTCCGTTTGGAATACGTTCGCCTCTATGAGACTCCGACTGCCTTTTGCGGAGTTTAGACGGGAGTGGTTAGATGACTAGGGAACGTGTCCTCAAACTACCAGTTTTGGAAATTTTTGGCCCAACCTTTCAAGGCGAAGGCCGTGCAATCGGGCAGAAAACCATGTTTGTCCGCACTGCTGGTTGCGACTACCACTGCGACTGGTGCGATTCTGCCTTTACTTGGGATGGTTCTGAAAAACCAACTCGCATGACAGCTGACGAGGTCATTGCTGCCTTGGATAAACTAGGAAGCTACGACTACGTCACCCTGTCTGGGGGAAATCCTGCTATCCTAGCAGCCAACATGGCCGAATTGGTCACTAAACTCAAGGAACGTGGTGTCACTCTGGCTGTTGAGACCCAAGGCTCCCGCTGGCAAAATTGGTTAAAAGACATCGACCAGGTCACTCTGAGTCCCAAACCTCCTTCATCCAAGATGGAAGTCAACTTTGAGACCCTTGGACTTTATCGTTTTCCCAACTGGATCCAGACAAGGTCACCTTTAAAAATTCCCTGTCTTTGATGATGCAGATTTGGCCTTTGCCAGAGGCATACAAGAACGCTACCAAACCAGATGTCCTTTTCTTATCAGCTGGAAATCCTGAGCCCAAGGCTAGAGGCAATATTGTCCAAGACCAACTGGACCGCCTCAAAGAACTCTGGGAACGCAGTCGCTGCTGACGATAGCTGGGGTAATGTCCGCGTCCTTCCTCAACTCCATACCCTCCTCTACGATAACCAACGTGGTGTTTAAGATTAGAAAGAAAAAATCATGTCACAACAAGAAGAAATGAAAAACCTCAGCCTACTGGGCAACAAAGAAACCAACTACATTTTCGAGTATCAACCAGAAGTCCTGGAATCCTTTGACAATCGTCATGTGGAAAATGACTATTTTCATCAAATTTAACTGCCCTGAATTTACCTCACTTTGCCCAATCACTGCTCAACCAGACTTTGCGACGATTTATATTTCCTACATTCCTGACAAGCTCTGTGTCGAGTCAAAATCCCTCAAACTCTACCTCTTTAGTTACCGAAATCATGGAGATTTCCACGAAAACTGTATCAACACCATCGGGAAAGACTTGGTCAACTTGCTAAACCCTCGCTATTTAGAGGTCTGGGGAAAAATTTCACTCCGCGCGGTGGCATCTCAATCGACCCCTACTACAACTACGGTAAGCCTGGAACTAAAGTATGAAGGCTTGGCAGAACAACGCCTCTTCCAACACGACCTCTATCCCAGAGAAAGATTGACAACCGTTAAACTCTTCGAAAATCTCTTCAAACCGCGTCAACGTCGCCTTGCCGTAGATATAGGTAACTGACTTCGTCAGTCTTATCCACAACCTCAAAACAGTGTTTTGAGCAACCTGTGGCTAGTTTCCTAGTTTGCTCTTTGATTTTCATTAGGTATAAACAGATACGAAAAAGCCCTGTTCCTCAAGACTGAGGAGCAAGGCTTTTTGAGTTTCAATTATTCTTCTGTTCCAAGACAGTTTTTAGCAACAAATGCTGCAAGAACACCACCAACGATTGGGGCAAGGATAAAAATCCAAACTTGTTGAAGGGCTGTGCCACCTACCAAGACAGCTGGTGCCAAGCTACGAGCTGGGTTAACTGAAAGTCCAGTAATGTTCAATCCCACAAGGATCATCGCCATCAAGGACAAAACCGATTACCAAACCAGCAATCGCGCCATTTCCCTTTGCTTTGCTGATGTCACAGTCATGATAACCAAGACAAACAAGAAAGGTTGCGATGACTTTCAAACAAGAAACCACCAAAGACAGTGACACCCTGTTTGCCAAGGCATTTTCACCAAGACTTGCAGTTGACATACCTGAATTTAGCCAAGAGGAAGAATACAGAGCAGATGCTAAGAAAGCTCCAACTACTTGTCCAAGGATGTAGTTTACAAGCTCTGAAGATGACAAACGTTTGTTTAACAAACATAGCGATCGAAACAGCTGGGTTCAAGTGAGCACCTGAAACAGTTCCGATTGAGTAAAGCTGCCACCACGATTGCCCAAAACCAAAGGCAAAAAGCAATTCCCTAAGGTGACCAAGGCCATCAAGACCATTTCAAAAAAACAACAGCTCCTGTTCCGATGAACACAAGCATGAAAACGTACCGATTAACTCAGCAACAAATTTTTTTCATTTTCTTTCTCCTTTTTTTCAAAAAAACTAGATACTAGTCTATCAAAAAGCAGGGAAAAGGGTTTCAAGAAAAATTGATTGGAAAAATACTGGTTTGACTTACTGTCTTTTTAATTGAGAGATTCGATAAAAAAATACATTCCTCTATAGGACCCTATCAGTTGCTTATCTCATTAGCATCTAGCAACTTGATATAATCTAGACCCCAGTTCTCGACAGCATCTAAAACAACTCTGAATTCCTGCCCCATTTCAGTTAAGCTGTACTCAACTCGTGGTGGAACTTCGGCATAGACCTTTCGTTGAACAATCTTATCCTTTTCTAATTGACGGAGATGACGGGTCAAAATAGTTTGAGTAATCCCAGGCAATAATCTCTGCAATTCTTTAAATCGTTTGGTACCCGTACTCAACTGATAAATGATTACCAGTGCCCATTTCCCCGTTAAAACCCTCTGCGTTGTCGCAAATGGACAAATACCATACTCACTCACTTTATTTGTCATAAAATATCTTCTTTCTATTTTTTTAAAAAAAATTTATCTTTTAGTATCAATAAAAGTACTACTTTTGATACTAGCTATCAAAAAAGTGTCTACTTGTTTTTTTGTTTGTAACTGTTACAATTATATCATAAAAAAAGAAATGGAGAATAGATATGTCAACAAACTTAGAAATTTTCAACGCTTATAACCAAGCTTTTAATTGCTGGTGACTCTCCTGGTGTCTTTTGAAACGATGGCAGACGATATTGTCTGGCATCAATCTGGTACTCATAGTATATCTGGTACAGTTGTTGGTAAGGACAAGCTAGGACCTCACTTGGCTACATTTGCTGAGAAAACTAATGGAACCTTTAAGGTGGTAACAAATTGGGTTTCTGACAATGAGGATTTAATCGCAGCCAATGTTACTTTTATTGGAACACGTGCTGATGGTACTGAACTCAATATGAACGGGATTGACCTCTTCCGTATTGAAGACGGAAAAATCAAAGAAGTTTGGCTCTTCTCTTCAGATCAAGCTGAAGAAGATAGCTTTTGGGGATAATTTAAGAGGCCAGGACAAAAAATTTTGATTTCAGGAATTCTTTATTATAAATTTTTAAAATCGATAGATTAGAAAAAAGCGAACAAGACAGAATTCTGAGTGTCAGATAACTCGTTTTGTTCGCTTTTTATATTTAAGGTTAGACTTTTGTCCCAGACTCTTTTAATTTACTCTCCCAACTGGGCACTGTAGGCGATAATCTGGTCAACTGTGTCAGACAAGAACTGAATCGTATCACGAAGTGGTTTATCTGTTGAGATATCCGCTCCGATAATCATAGCTGACTCAAGTGGCGTCTTGCTACCACCTGATTTGAGGAGATTGAGCCAATCTTCAGCTCCAGTTTCTGAATGTTTCAGATGAAGGTAACCTGCAGTCGAGATGACTAGTCCTGCTGAGTAAGTGTAACTATACAAGCCCATGTAGTAGTGAGCTTGGCGCATCCAAGTCAAAGCTGCATCATCATCGATTTCAATAGCATCTCCCCAGAAATCGGTCAAAACTTCCTTCATAATGCTGTTGAGTTTACTTGCTCCAAAGGTCTCTCCTTCTTCAATCAATGTATAAACCTTACGCTGGAAGGCTGCTTCCAAAAAGGTGAGTGATAAAGTTATGGAAGTAGGTGTCTGTCAAGCGGTGAGCAAGAGCAAAGCGTTTTTTTGACGAGGGTCGTCAGATTGGTGCTCCAAGTAGTCACTGAGAAGCAATTCATTGAAAGTTGACGGTGCTTCAACATAGTAGGTCGACATGTGGGCATTGAAGTAACTTTGGTGATTGTCTGAAAAGATGAATTGACCAGAATGCCCGATTTCATGAATCAAGGTATAGACATCGCTCAAACGGCCTGTCCAGCTCATGAGGACATAAGGGATGCACGCGATATGGATCCGCCGCATAACCGCCAGAATCCTTTGCCACTGTTAGCAGCAAAGTCCACCCAGCGCTCTTCTTGATAGCGAGCAACTTCCTGACAATATTCTTGTCCCAAAGGTTCTACCGACTTCATGACCAAATCATAGGCGTCGTCAATGGTCACTTGAGGATTGAGGGCACTATCCAAATCCAATTTCCAGTCTGCAAAGGTCATCTTTTTCAAGACCATTTGACCTTGGCAACATGCTTGAGGTATCTCTGAGCAACGGGCGCAAAAATCCTTCATGATGAGGTCAATCTGACGATCAAACATAGCACGGTCCACTTCTTGCTCAGCCAGAAGATAATCAAAAGACTGAGTCGTAGCCCTTCATATCTGCTAGTAGTTTTTCAGACTTTACTTGGGCTAGATAGGCTGCTGCAGCCGTATTTTGGTGCTTACGAAGTCCTTCTGAGAAGGAACGGAAAGATTTTTCACGAACCTCAGCATCCTCATGGTTTTGGTAGAAGTTTTCATAGGTAACAAAGCTGTTTTTGTAGGTCTTACCATGGGCTTCAAAATCAGCCATTTCAAAATCCCCAGCTCGCATCTTAGTGTAAATGTCCTGCGGACTGTAGAAAATTTCACCAAGATTGGTCAAGGCTTTTTCCACATCAGCCCCTAGATAGTGGGCTTTTTTGATTTTGGCCTGACGAATAGCTGCCGTCAAGTGAGGTAATTCTCCCAAACGGTCCAAGACTTCCTCGTCTGCTACCACCAAGGCATCGTCAAAGAAGGTCAAGGCTACGCTGGCATCTGTTTCAAATTCCATCCCAGCTTGGGCAATGTTAGCAAATTCGTCATTGCTATAGTCTGTCGTCTGCGGCATAAAGCCATAGTTGCCAATATGGCTCATCTGAATGTAGATTTGTTCCAATTCCGCAAAGGCCTTTTCAAAATCCTCAAAAGTATGAAGATTGCCCTTGTAATCACGGCTAAACTGATTTGATGTCTTCGCGAGCCTTCTCGATCGCACGTAAGAAATCCTCACGATCTTGGTATAGGGCTGTTAAATCCCAAAGTTCCTTCTCTGGAAATTCTGAACGGTGTTTTTGTTCCATTTTCTTCCTCTTATTTCTCTAATTCTAATAAAACACTAAGGGCTGATAAAGGCGTAAAGTGGTGCTGTTTCTGCTCGCAAAATGCGAGGACCAAGTCCTGCCAAGAACGGCTCCCTTTTAGCTTCAAAAACTTTTCGATTTCTGCAGGTGACAGGCCACCTTCTGGACCAAAGATGAAAGAGCAATTTGGCCTCCTTTTTCAAGACCAGAGACCGCTTGTAAGAGCGCAGCAGCTTCACCTTCTTTGGCTGATTCTTCATAGGCTACTATGATAGAGTCAAACTGGTCCAGTTGAGCTAGAAAGTCTGATTTTCTTTCTCGAAAAAGCTGGATACTTGGAACAACATTACGCTTGCTTTGCTCTGCTGCTCCAAGGGCGATTTTTTTCCAGTTTCTCAACCTTTTTACCCAACTTTCTTGCCATCCCACTTGGCAACAGACCAATCGGCAGGAAAAGGCCCAGATTTGGCTGGCACCCAGTTCTGTTACTTTTTTTGAGTGATGAACTCCAGCTTGTCTCCCTTGGGAAAAGCCAGATGCGATGGTCACTTGAACTGGGCAGTTCCACATTATCAGCTAATCTCTTCGACCAACTCAAACTGACGAGCTTTCTACATCCATCACGCGCGCCAAGCGCTTAATCCCATCATCAAAGACCAAAGGTAACCTCATCATCTTCCTTTCAGGCGCATAACCTGAAACATATGCTTGCTGGTCTCCTTGTCCTCGATGGTGACAGGAGAGACTAGCACTGCCTTTGACAAAAATACTGCTGCATGCTAGCCTCCAATCACACCCGAAATATCCTTGGTTTTCTTAAAGACACAGGCATTCCATTCCCCTTGAATCATATGGGTTTCAAGGAAAAATCCAGCTGACTCAGCCGACTGGCGTACCATGTCCCACTTATCCTTGATAATGCCACTCATGATGAGGTAGCCTTCATCTTTGACCAAGCGATAAGCATCGTCTGTCAGATGAATGAGGATATCCGCTAAGATATTAGCCACGATGACATCTGCCTCAATCTCAACACCCTTAAGCAAATCTCCTGCTGCTACATGGATGTTTTCCATACCAGGATTGAGCTCAATATTTTCCTGAGCCACTCGAACTGCCACATCATCTAGGTCGTAGGCAAAAATTTCCTTAGCACCAAGTAGCGAGCTGGCAATGGAAAGAACCCCTGAACCAGTCCCCACATCTAGCACCGTTTCACCACCACGAAGAACCTGCTCCAAGGCAAAGAGGCTCATCTTGGTTGTTGGGTGGGTTCCTGTCCCAAAGGCCATTCCTGGATCTAGCTTGATAATCTTTTCTCCAGCAGTCGCCTCATAGTCCGTCCAAGACGGCACGATAGTCAAATCATGAGTGATACGAGCGGGCTCATAGTATTTCTTCCAGTTGTCTGCCCAGTCTTCCTCAGCCAAGGCAGTCGTCCCCATTTTGACCTCTCCCAAATCCATAAAATCCGTCAATTCTGCTAAGCGAGCCTGCAAGTCCGCCTCAACCACTGCTACATCAACCGTGTCAGGGTAGTAGGCCGTCACCACGATTTCTTCCTCTTGCTCTACCTCTGGGAAAATCTCACCAAAACGGTCGACATTCCCCACATAGTCCATACTGTCTTCGATCGCAACACCTTGCGCTCCCAGCTCGATCAAGAGATTGGAAACCAATTCCTCTCCCTCACGCTTCACTGTAACTTTTAACTCTTGCCATGTTTCCATATTTAAGATGCCAAGCCCGTAAAACACAAAACCAAAATAGGAAATTCTCTGAAGACGCTTGTGTCTAAGAGAAGTTTATCTTTTTGGTACAGTGTTTAGGGCGGGTTCAGTTTAGAAATTTAACTGAACCATCCTTTCTAATCACTTACTTTTAAATAATCCCTCAATCTACTCTGCAACTGAGGGACAACTTGACTGGAACTAAGAAATTCCTCAACTTTCATCAGCTGATATCCCTGTCCTTCATCTCCAAACACGATACTATCAAACTGGTTCTGTGTCAACTGACCGACAAGAAATACAGATTGTTTATCCGCAAAAAGCATACTTGGATAAACCTTACTCCAAAGCAGACAATCCTCAGTCAGATGAATTCCCAGTTCTTCATAAACTTCACGCGCCACGCACTCAAAAGGACTTTCATCCCCCTCGCGTCCCCCACCGGGCAGTTCCCACATATGGGGCCAGGGAATGCTTGCCTTATCATCGCGTAAGATGGTCAGGAGCCTATCCCCACAAAACAAAGCAATCTTACAGCCTGTGAAATCAGAAATTTCTATTTCCATATTAGACTCCTTCGGTTAATTCCTTTTCCAGCTCGGCTAACCAGTTTTGATAATAGCTTTTCTCATCCCGTAACATCCGACTGCTATTCATTTTCTGTCTAGCAATCTTCATAGCCTTGTGAGTTTGAACTACATCTTTCCTTACCTTAAATTGATACCAAGCTTGAATGACCTGCATATCTGCTGTTTTTATAGATAAAAAGGATTTGACCCCTCTAATACTTGCATATTCTTCCGCTTTCTTACTATCCCCTTCCATCAGAGCAATTTGAAGAAGGTATAATTGAGAAATAGTTTTAGACATTGAATTATCTGTTTTCTCTAGCACAGACTGAAACTGTTGCTTTGCAAGCTCTATATTATCATCCAATATGAATACCAAGCCCTGAAGAGTCTGAACACTTTCTGCAAAACTCCCTCTCACCTCCTCATCAACAGGCATGATAAAGTCTTTTAAATCATATTCTTGAGGAGCTAGCAAGGTCTGGGCAGAATGTCTCAACATCAGGTAGGCGTATTTCGTATTTTTAGGGTATTGTAGCAATTCCCAAATTTTTTTGCTCCATCGGTAATCCCAACTGGCAAAAGCATTGATATAGAAGAAGAGACAAATTTAAGAAAAATCCAAGTTCCTGCAAAATACCAGCTTCTTGTCAAAAATCCAAACACTATCGCCAATAATATCAAGCTGAGGTGAACCATCAAGCCTCCTGAAAGCATCAGGATGATTCTTTGATCACTTTCATCCTCTTTTAAACCAATGTATTGAGCGCCAACATTTTTCAGAATGGCTGTTCTGCTAAGATGAAACCTGCCTGACTTTTTGGTCAAAAGAAAGTGTCCCTAATCCCAAAAAGCCACCAGACGATAGCCTGTCAAGTAGCCACAAAAAAAGCATGTCCCAGCTCATGAAGAATCAAGATTAAATACATACTTAGAAGAGCGAAGGCATAACCAAAAGTAAAGACTAAAACTGCGGAATACCCCAACTCTGCAAATGCGATTGTTCCACAAGCACAAGCCAGCATAATAAAGACAACAGCTAGCACATAAACCAAATAAATCCCAATTTTCTTCATAAAATCTCCATCCAACTCCTAGTATCTCGGATAAGGATAAAACTCTCCCTCTTCCAAGCCGACTTTTCCTTCTTCAAAGACTTCTTGGTTCCATTCCATGACGAATTCTTCTGCTTCTGGGTCTTCCAAAAAGTCCATGAGGGCATCTAGTCCAACCTCGGCAGTATCTTTGAGGAATAGCGCAAAATAAGCTAAGAATTCGCGGGAAAATCCTTTTTTAGGCAAGTAAGGGATGACAGTCAAATAGTCTTCCTCATTGACGGTTGATTTAGCAGGATTGTAAAAAAGCACTGCTTCTTCAAAGAGGATATCTTCTGATGAAACCTCTCCGTCTTCATCCACCATCTCCACGCCTGCAGCATTTTGCGCTTCTAACAAAAAACTCACTTCAACCGCGTGGTTGCGCTTATCCCAACTAATCTCAAAGTCAAAAGGAAAATTCTTCTCCAACTCTTCCTCTAAAACATCTAAAAATCCGTATGTTGCCATTTTGTCCTCTTTCTATGCGACTCTTTAATCGCCCCGATTACTCGGAAATGTGCTAAAATAGATACTACCATCTTACCACATATACATCAGAAAATCCACGTTAGAAAGGACTGCTATGCCAGACAATCTCGCGCTTCGCATGCGCCCTAAAACCATCGACCAGGTCATCGGTCAGGAACATCTGGTCGGACCTGGAAAAATCATCCGCCGCATGGTGGAAGCCAACCGTCTGTCCTCCATGATTCTCTACGGACCTCCAGGAATCGGCAAGACCAGTATTGCCTCAGCCATCGCTGGGACTACTAAGTATGCCTTTCGAACTTTCAATGCGACAGTTGATAGTAAAAAGCGACTGCAAGAAATTGCTGAAGAGGCTAAATTCTCTGGTGGTCTCGTCCTATTACTAGACGAGATTCATAGACTAGATAAAACCAAGCAAGACTTCCTCTTACCTCTCTTGGAAAGTGGTCTGGTCATCATGATTGGCGCTACGACTGAAAATCCTTTCTTCTCTGTCACTCCTGCCATTCGTAGCCGTGTTCAAATTTTTGAGTTGGAACCTCTGTCTAACCAAGAAGTCAAAGAGGCTCTACAGATAGCTCTAAGTAACCCTGAGCGTGGTTTTGATTTTCCAGTAGAACTAGATGAGGATGCGCTGGACTTCATCGCAACCTCTACAAACGGAGACCTGCGCTCTGCCTTTAACTCACTGGATTTGGCTGTTCTTTCTACCCCTGAGAATGATAAGGGCATTCGCCATATCACTCTAGACATCATGGAAAATAGTCTTCAGAGAAGCTACATCACTATGGACAAGGATGGAGACGGTCACTATGATGTTCTATCTGCCCTGCAAAAGTCTATCCGTGGCTCAGATGTTGATGCCAGTCTTCACTATGCTGCCCGCTTGATTGAGGCTGGGGATCTGCCAAGTCTCGCTCGTCGCTTGACCGTTATCGCCTATGAAGATATCGGTTTGGCCAACCCTGAAGCCCAGATTCATACCGTGACTGCTCTGGATGCTGCCCAGAAGATTGGGTTCCCAGAAGCCCGCATTCTCATTGCCAATGTCGTGATTGATTTGGCCCTTTCTCCAAAATCCAACTCAGCCTATGTAGCTATGGATAAGGCACTTGCTGACCTCAAAACATCAGGGCACTTGCCTATTCCGCGACACCTGCGTGATGGACACTACAGCGGAAGCAAGGAACTAGGGAATGCCCAAGACTATCTCTATCCACACAACTATCCTGGAAATTGGGTCAAGCAAGACTATCTACCAGAAAAAATTCGTAATCATCACTATTTCCAAGCAGAAGATACTGGTAAATATGAACGGGCTTTGGCTCAAAGAAAGGAAGCTATCGACCGTTTGCGAAAAATCTGAAATCCTTTTCAAAAAATTGCACTTTCCTCTTGATTTTTTTTGAAAAAGTGGTATTATATAAACATAGAAACGCTGTGGTGTACGACTTCACACTTAAGTGTTGACCGACTATTTTTTGTATTATTAGGGAAACAAAAGTCTTCTAACAGCATGTAGGCCGTCTCACACGGAAACAGCTTCAGTTAGAGCGAGTTGCCCACCTGCTTAATTGCGCGGGTTCAATACAAACCGTGAAGTTTCGGCACCAATACAGCTTTTTTCTTTGCCTCCTTAGCTCAGCTGGCAGAGCAGCGGACTCTTAATCCGTGGGTCACAGGTTCGATCCCTGTAGGGGGCATCTAAATCAACAGGAAAAAGCCTTAATTTCAAGGCTTTTTTTGCTTGTCTATAACTGATTTACCCCATCATTTGTCCCACATTTTAAATCTATCTTTTCTTTTTGAATCAAATTACATCTTTACAAATAGTGTAAAGCCAGTTACTTTTGCTTTGATGCCATACAATATTTTCATGTAGAGAAGACAAATTTTATCTTCTCTTTTTATTTTCAAAATAATAAAAACTGATTTTCTTTTCATAAATCAGACTGAAACTTCCAAATTTTCCATTTTGTTTATTGATATTTCCTCTAAAAAGGTGTATAATATTTTTATTATCAAACTATACTATACTATATAGGGGGTATTGAAATGAAATTTTCTAATCGTTTATCGCTATTCCTTGCAGGAGTTGTTTTTGTCCTTTTAGGACTTTTCCTATTTACAAACCCAGTAGCTAATCTTGTTGCTTACAGCTGGTGGATTGCATTTGGTTTACTGGTTTCTTCTATAGCAGCTATTTTAGGCTATTTCTCTGTACCAAAAGAGCTTCGCTCACCAGCTCATCTTTTCCAAGGGATTGTTAATCTTCTCTTAGCTCTTTACCTCGTTGCCTATGGCTTTGTGACGCTGCCAGTTGTCATTCCAACTATTTTAGGAATTTGGTTAATTGTAGAAGCCATTATAGTTTTCTTTAAAGGCAATCGTCTGGGATTGATTTTCCCTATTATTGGCAACCATATCATGTGGATAGCGTTGCTTGCATTTTTACTAGGTCTAGTGATTTTGTTCAATCCAGTAGCTACAAGTGTCTTTGTCGTTTATGTCGTTGCCTTTGCATTTTTTTAATTGTTGGTTTCACCTATATCCTTGATGCCTTTCGTAAATAATCTAGCTGCCATTTTGGGCATATTAAAATAGCTGGGAAGTTACATTCTCAGCTTTTTCTGTTGCCTCCTTAGCTCAGTTGGTAGAGCAGTAGACTCTTAAGCTATGGGGCGCAGGTTCGAGCCCTGCAGGGGGCACATCTAAATCAACAGAAATAAGCCTTGAAACCAAGGCTTTTTTTAACGTCTAATAGCTTTTTGTAGAAAAGTATTTAAAAATAAAAGAGAAGAGAATCTCTCACTCTCTTCTCAGTATATCTTATTAAATTTAGTTTTTCTTAATCTAGCTGATTTTCCTTTGCAACGACAAATTCCTTAACCAATCGATAGATAACAGCAAATATCGGTGTAAAGAATATCATCCCAAGTAAGCCAAAGAGATTGCCTCCAATACTAGCAGCCGCAAGCGTGAAAATAGCTGGCAAACCAATAGATTGACCTACAACTCTAGGATAAATAAGGTTTCCTTCAATCAGCTGTATAACTTGATATAGAAGAAGAGAAAGTAAGGCTTGAGTAGGACTCACTGTGAAGATAAAAATCGCTCCCACAACACAAGCAATCATAGGCCCTACATAAGGAATGAACGATAGCACTCCTGCAAATATACCTGTCATTACCCCATAAGGTAGTCCAAACAGGCTGTAGCCAACCGCTATCATAACTCCTATGATGACTGCTTCAATCAGCTGACTCATCAAAAATTGGTCATAAGTCTCTAGTGCTACTTGTCCAATGTAAGTTAACTTTGTCACCACTTTCTCTGGAAATATAACTTTTAGAAGTCTACTCGTCATCGCTGCCAGATGTTCCTTACTGGATAAAAATAAAAAGGTAAATACTATAATCAGAAAGGCATTCATTATACTTGAAAAAATATTTCCTATATTACTAGTCAGACCGGATAAGAAGGTTATCAAAGCTTGACTAATAGAGCTAGACTGTCCCTGAATTCCTGATACGATAGTTGACAGCATGTCTTTGGTTACAAATTCCGAGCTGTCTAGCAATTTCCCAAGTTGAGTCAGGACTGTTGAAAGGACTGCTCCCAGCTGACTAATAGTCTGAGCAAGGGTTGGAAGCACCAAAACCAAAAGACAGATCACGATTAAGATAAGAGATAGGAAAACAAGCACCATAGCAATCGGACGGCGCAACCCTGCCTTACCTTCATTTTAACTAGGAATTCTTCAATTTTTTTCATGGGAACATTGAGCACAAAAGCAATGACAGCACCATAAATCAAGGTAGAAGTTACTTCAAAGAGAGATACTGCCCCTGATATAAAGCTTGATGCATTCAGAATTACAAGAGTAACCAGCCCTATAAAAAGTATTAATGGGGTGTATTTTTTTACTAAATTCATAAATTCTCCTTAATAAACATGTTTAGATACGACTATACTATTTGGTTTTTTTCAAACTCTCGGTCAAGGTAAGCTTGGTAAGTTCCTGGTGCGATAAATCCTTTTGGGTGAGAGGATATCGGTGCCAGCCTGACCGACTATGGTATCAGCCAAGAGCACACAGTTTGTAGATAAGACAAAGTAGGATTTAAACTTAGATTTGATAAATTTATAAAGTTCCCCATCTGTCTCATGTCTGATTTTATAAGCGTAGGTGTAGTCTTCCTTACCATCCCCTGTCATGATTTTATCTGCACTTGGCTCCCATGGAATCGTCAGTTGTTTCAATTCAGCCAACTTTTTCTGAACTGCTTTTTCCATTTCAGGCGTCAAATCTATCCCATAACCAAAAAGCGTTTTTTGACTCTCACGTTTACATAGGTCAATGTACTTGTCACGATCACAGAAATATAAGACACCATCTCCTACCATGCCAAATAAGGTCTCAGAAGACGGATCATAGTTGCCATAAGAAATAACACGGCCTTGATAGCAGATATCCACATGACCAATTGCCGAAAACAGAGAGGTCTCAGCTGTATGAACAAAAATTTCAAGCTCCGCTGTCTTACCAGACTTCACCATTCCAAGATGGATATCCTCTCTCTCATCAGCATTTTCCTGCATGAATTTGTTGATTTTTGCTAAAGTTCTTGCAGGGATGAGAGCGGCTAGGACAATAGGTAAGCTCATTCTTACACGACGTTTGAGATGGTTTTTCCCAATTTCCTCCTCAAACAAGAAACCATCACGGATATTGGACACACCATAAAGGAAAAAATAAGCCCCTAATACAAAGAGTTGAAAGACAGAATTTCCTGTAGAGGACAAAAGACTAGTCCCACCAAGAAAAACTAGTACGAGTCCATCTAGTAAGAGACGAAAACGAGGTCGAATTTTGTTTTTGCGGTAGAGAACATAGGTGACAAGGTTAATACTAGCATGAAAAATCTGATAAACTCCAATCACAAGAGCCAGAACATAAATCGGTATATCAGTCGCAAGATTAGAACCTAGCAAATATCCCAGCACTAACAATTTAACCAGTGCAACTCCCAAGGTATCCGTTGACTGGCTTTTTTTGAAAACTCTTAATAGCAAATCTACGACCGTTGCTATCCAAGCTAAAAACAGAACCAGGCGAATAACTGTTACTGGCAACCAAGTCCCCGTGACCATCAAGATGAGACCTAGCAGAACAAACAAGAACCCCTGAGCAAGTAATTTCTTACCTGTCAGACCTAAAGATAGAATTTTCGCCATATAAAAACCTTTCAACAATAAAAATTAAACACTCCGATTAAACTGACTAGTAAATAGCCAACACTACAAACAGCCTGTGCCAGCAACATATGGTGACTAGAAATGACTGTAATAATGTCACCATCTTGTCTTATGCACTTCTAAAATTTGTTATATTGATTAGAAACCAGAGCTTATAAAAACTAGCTAAACTCGAGAGATAGACACAATTGCGACGAAAAAATGTATAACCAATTCAACTTGTTAAGGTAAGAAAGCATTATTTCCAATCTATTAATTATTCATCTATTACCTATTATGACACAATATTCCCTATAGTTCAACTTTTTACTTGTTTTTATATTACACGGACTAAAAAGTTTTCAACAGTTGATTGCATGTGTTTTAATAAGTTTTAACCTTTCTTGGTTAGATAAAAAAAGAACCATACAGTTTAGAATCTGTATGGTTTTTGCCCCACTTTTGTCCCATTTTTAAATCATGACATTGAAAATACCTAAAATCACTTATATTTCAATATTTAATTGCTCTCAATATGAAAGTCCTTTCCAAATCCCTGTAGGGGGCATCTAAATACAACAGGAAAAAGCCTTGATTTACTAGGCTTTTTTGTGTATCTGTTCTACTTTTGTTCTACCAATGGATAGTAAAGATATAATTTTGTGAACACCCTTTCCAGACAGCTCTAATCTGATTGCACTTAAAATTTTAAAAAATTTAAAACAAAAGTCTTGCTTTTCTTTTTATTTTTGATATACTTGTTCTTGTATCTGATACAAGTTTATTAAGAGAGGGATTCATATGGATACAAAATTCTCAGTTGCTTTGCATATCTTAACAATGATTAATGAAAGCAAGGAAACATTAAGTTCTCAAGCACTAGCTATTAGTGTTGGGACTAACGCTAGTTATATTCGAAAGGTGATTTCCTTATTGAAAAATGCAAATTTGATTCATTCCCAGCAAGGAAAAACAGGCTATCAACTCAGTAAGCCTCCAAAGAAAATGACTTTACTAGAGATCTACTATGCTACTCAAGAAATCAATCATATTAGTTTATTCCCTGTTCATCAAAATAGTAATCCCGATTGTCCCGTTGGAAAACATATCCAAGGAGCAGTTTCACCGCTTTTCGCTAGTGCCGAATCTCAATTAGAGGAGGAATTAGCAAATCAAACTTTAGAAGATGTCATTGACAATCTATATAAACAAGCCAAACAAGTCCGAAACTGATTTGATAACAAGTCAGTTTTTACTGGAAATAACATATACTTGTATCAGATACAGGTATAATAATCATATTAAAAAAGAAAAGAGAAAACACATGAAAGCCGCACAACACACTACTTATAACAAAAATAATATCACACTGAACATCACAGAAATCGCTAAACCAAGTATTACAGAAAAAGAAGTTTTAGTTAAAGTCACCGCAGCCGGGGTTAATCCTCTCGATAACATGATCTCTCGTGGTGAGGTTAAGATGATTGTTCCTTACAAACTTCCTCAAACTGCAGGTAACGAAGTGGTTGGAATCGTTGAGGCGACAGGTAGACAAGTCAAAAATTTCAAAGTCGGAGACCGAGTTTTTGGCCGTCTGCCACTTGATCATATCGGCGCCTTTGCAGAATACGTAGCTGTCGATAGCCAAGCCTTAGCCAAGGCTCCAGACTATCTATCAGACGAGGAAACTGCTGCTGTTCCTCTTACTGCCTTGACTATCATGCAGGCTCTTGACCTCATGGGCGCTCAAGCTGGGAAAACGATCTTTATTTCTGGTGGTACTGGAGGAGTTGGTGGAATGGCCATTCCAATTGCCAAGGCCAAAGGTTTGAAGGTCATTATAAACGGTTCTGGAGATAGTGCTGAGCGTGTGTTGAAACTAGGAGCAGATAGATTTATCGATTACAAAACAGAGGATTATACAAACTGTTAGTCAGGTGGATTATGTCCTCGATACTCTCGGTGGAGCTGAAACTGAAAAACAAATGTCTATCATGAAAAAAGGTGGTCATCTTGTTTCACTTCGTGCCATGCCAAACGGTGCCTTTGCCAAACGCATGAATCTACCAAAATGGAAACAGATTATTCTAGGCCTAGCAGGTCGCAAATTTGATAAAATGGCGAAAAAATATGGTGTCCACTACCATTTTATATTTGTAGAAAGCAATGGCGCTCAATTACAAGAGGTAGCTGACCTCTTTAGTAAATTAGAAATCAAACCCTCTATTAATAGAGTTTATCCATTTGAAGAGGTAAATAGCGCCTTAGGCAAGGTCGCTAATGGTCGCTCACGTGGAAAAACAGTCCTCAGCTTTAAGAAATAAAAGGAAAAGACAATGTCATATCTTACTACAAAAAATCAATACGTCACTGTCCAAGGAAATCAAATTGCCTATCGCGAACTTAGTAAAGGTAAATCAAAACTACCTCTTCTGATGCTGGTCCATTTGGCAGCAACTCTAGATAACTGGGATCCCAAACTCTTAGACTTGATTGCTGAAAAGCACCATGTCATTGTAGTCGATCTTCCTGGTGTTGGAGCTAGTCAGGGCAAAGTTGCTTCGACGATTCCTGGAATGGCTAAGCAGACAATTGACTTTGTAAAAGCGCTTGGTTACGATAAAATCAATCTTCTTGGCCTTTCTATGGGGGGTATGATTGTCCAAGAAATCATCCGAATAAATCCTACTCTAGTCAATCGTTTAATCTTGGCTGGAACAGGACCTCGAGGTGGAAAAGAAGTTGATAAGGTCACAGGGAAAACCTTTAACTATATGTTTAAAGCGGGACTCGAGCGCATCGATCCTAAACGCTATATCTTCTATAATCATGATGAACAAGGGAAAATTGAAGCTTTGAAAGTCCTAGGTCGAATGGGGATGAGAACAAAGGAATTTGCGGATAAAAACATGAACCTATCATGATTCCTAACTCAACTCAAAGCTATTAAACGTTGGGGAAAAGATTCGCAGGACGACCTAAAATTTATCACTCAACCAACCTTAATCGTCAACGGGGATAAGGATATGCAGGTTCCAACGGAAAATTCTTACGATATGCATGCAAAAATCGAAAATAGTAAGCTCATCATCTATCCAAATGCTGGTCACGGTTCAATCTTCCAATATGCAGACGAATTTTCAAAAGAATTACTAGCTTTCTTGGAGGACTAATATGGTCAAAACGATTCTGATTACAGGTGCTACTGACGGTATCGGTAAACATTTAGCAAAGAAATTGGCCAGCCAAGGCCATCATGTCATCCTCCATGGTCGAAATCCTCAGAAACTTGAGCTGGCACTTCAAGAGGTTCGCGCAATTTCCTTGAGAGGCCGAGTTTCTAGCTACTTGGCAGATTTTTCAAAATTAGACGGCGTTTATCGATTTGTAGAGGAAATCAAGCGAGACTTTCAAAGTATTGATGTCTTGTTTAACAACGCAGGCCTTTATGCTGGAAAAGAACGAAAAGCGAGTGCTGAAAATGTCGAGTTGACTTTTATGTTATCCGTTCTGGTTCCCTATATTTTAACAACTGAGCTAAGTCCCTTGTTAGAAAAAGCGGCTGACGGCCGTGTCATTCATACTTCTTCCTATATGCATCATTTTGCCAAGGCTAAGGATTTAGACTTTGGATTTGAGACGAACTACAATCCTGGTTTGATCTACAATAATTCCAAACTTTACACTATTTGGATGACACGTTATCTAGCCAGAGAATTCTTTCTAAAAGGTTCAAGCATCACTGTCAATTCTTACCATCCAGGCTTGATTTCAACCAATCTGGGGAATGATTCCAGTGATGAAAAGACGAAAAAGTCTCTCTTCGGACGCTTGATGAAGTCATTTTCCAAAAATCTAGACGAGGGAATTGAAACAGGCTACTATCTTACATTATCAGAAGAAATCACTGATTTGACTGGCTATTATTTTGATGAGAAGAAAGTGAAATTTGTATCTGAAAAAGGCTATACACTTGAAAAAGCTCGAGATTTAATCAATTACTGTAATGATAAAATTGAGTTATTTAAACAGAAATCTGCTCTGCTTAATTAGAAAAAAGTTCTCTTTCCATTTTGCTAGAAAGAGAACTTTTTCTTTAGGAGAAGTAACTTAATTTTTAATCGATTCGTGATAGCTTAGCTGGCACTGTTAAGTAATAGGTTGCCGTCAAGCTTGCTTCGCCTTGATTGACAAAAATCTCGATGGAATTTTTATCTAGAACAACTTCCAATTCTTTAGCTTCAATATCTACATACCGTCGACTAGTGTCCTGTTCTTCTTCACCTAGAATTTTTTGAATAAGATGGCTACGATCAATGTAAACTTGTTGCGCATTACTGTCATAACCAAATTCAAGATAATCTGTATCATTTCCTAAGCGGTAATGACAATCTTTATCTATTTGGATTTGATATTGGCCTTTTTTAACAGGGAATTGTCTTAGTTTGCCATCTTCCAATCTTAGAATTCTAGGTAAAGTCATGGCACATGCCCACTTGTGTTCTTGGTCATGGGTTGGAAGAGTACGCCCCCATGTCTGCATCCAAGAAATCAGGATACGACGATTTTGATTGTCCAACAATGTTTGAGGCGCATAGAAGTCTTGGCCATGATCAATTTCTTGAACTGATTCTGGGATAAAACGTTTTTCTCCCCAATCTACCTTACCCGTAAACAAAACCGATGAGTTGATGTTATGATATGAGTCTCCCTCACGCTGATAACGCATGGGTGACATAATAATGCAATCCTTCCCATCTAACTCAAAGTAATCTGGGCATTCCCACATAAAGCCTTGGTGTTCTACCCCTTTTAAAAAGATGGATTCGAACTGCCATTCTACTAGGTTATCGGACCCTAGTAGAACGATACAGCCCACATTATCCTTGTGTTTGGCAGCTACTACGGAGTAATAGCGTCCATCTTTTTCAAAGAGTTTTGGATCACGGAAATCAGCTGCAATCAACTCATCTGGCAAGTCTGCTCCTGTTGCAACTGGATTTTGTTCAATCTTTTCGAAGTGAATCCCGTCGTCTGAAAATGCTATATTTTGCACTTGACGAACACCTGTTTCTTCTTCGATATGTCCAGTGTACATGAGCCATAGGCGATCATCCTTGACAATGGCAGAGCCTGAGAAGCAACCATTTCGGTCATAATCTTGATCAGGAGCAAGTGCAACCGGCAAGTACTCCCAAGTTACCAAGTCCTTACTTTTAGCATGACCCCAGTGCATAGGTCCCCAAACACTATCATAAGGATAGAATTGATAAAAGAGATGGTATTCTCCACGAAAATAGACAAATCCATTTGGATCATTGATCCAACCAATCTCAGCTGAAAAATGTTCTTCAGGCTTATACTGAGTATTTACGAGATGTTTATTTTCTGCTATAAAACGATTGGCTTTTTCTACTGTAAATGTTTTATTTATCATAAGTATATCCTATTTTATTCCAGTTCCGGAACCACCCAAACCTTGAACAATATATTTCTGAGCGACTACATAGACCAAAATCAACGGAATCGTTGAAATAGTTAATACAGCCATTACCTGATTGATATAAACTGGTTGAGTTGTATTAATAGTTGTAATTGCAACCTGCATTGAAAATTTAGAAGAATCTGTCAAAACCATCAATGGCCAAATATAATCATTCCAGCTTGAAATAAATGATAAAACACCAACTGTAGCAACTGCAGGTTTAGACATTGGAAGCATAATTCTAAAGAAAATTCTAACGATACTTGCTCCGTCCATCTTTGCAGACTCAAGAATCTCTTCTGGAATTGCAATAAAGAAATTCCTAAATAAGTAAATATTAAATACACTCGCCAATCCTGGAATAATAACTGCAAGACGATTATTGACCAAACCTAGGGAATTGATAATGGTAAATTGTGGAATTAACACAGTTTCTACTGGAATAATAAGTAAAGCAAGTAAGAAACCAAATAAAATTTTCTTACCTGAAAAATTGACTTTTGCAAAAGCGAAACCGGCCAGTGCATTGACAATAATAGAACCAATAGCAAACGTTCCAGCATAAAAAATGCTGTTCCCTAGATAGGTAAAAATACTAAATCGCTCAAATACTTCCTGATAAGGTTTAAACCAATCAGCAGGATTTAAACTTGGTAAGAAGGCTTGCCAACTAGTCAAATTTTTATAAACATCCGCTTCTGGCTTCATAGCTGAAACTACCATCCAAACCATAGGAAAAAGGAAGAGTCCTGCCAATAAAGTTAACAGAATATATTCTAAGATTGTTGTTGGTTTAAATCGTTTCATCTTAGTCATCCTCCTTCAGAACGCGACGTTGTACTAAGCTAATCATACCAATTAACGTTGTAAATACTAAAGCGATTGAGCTAGAATATCCTACAAGACGATCAGTAAAACCTTGTTGATAAATATAGTACACCATAGTAATTGTTGAGTTTAATGGCCCACCTTGCGTCATAACCATTGGTTGTACAATCAGCTTAAAGCAGAAATTAAAGTTGTTAACAATACAAACAGGGCTGTTGGTTTTAGTAGAGGCATCGTGATATAACGAAACTGAGCCCATTTTGAGAATCCATCTAATTCAGCAGCTTCATAGACATCTTGTGGAATATTCTGCATTCCTCCTAAAAATAAAAGCATCTGATAACCTGCACCCTGCCAAGCAGAAACAAAAACAATTGCATACATAGCTTGTTTAGGACTAGTCAAGAAAGGTTGAGAAGCAATACCTACCTTATTTAAAATAGCATTTAATAAGCCACTATTTGGATTTAAAAGATAAAGCCAAAGAATAGAAATAACTACCAAGGACATGACAACTGGAGCAAAAAAAGCCACTTTAAAAAACATATTCCCTTTGCGCTTTTTATTAACAATCAAAGCCATTCCTAAGGCCGCTCCCAATTGAACTGGAATAATCCAAACAACAAATTTCAAAGTATTCAAGAAGCTCTTTAAGAAAATCGGATCCTTTATTAATCGAATAAAATTCTCAAATCCAACAAATTTTCTTTCATCTGGTGTCAACAAATAATAATCTGTAAAAGCGTAATAAATGACCATTCCAACTGGAATTACCAAAAAGATACCTAATAAAATTAAAGCTGGAGCTAAAAAACTATAACCTAGTATGTTATCTTTTATTTTTTCACGTCTTTTTGTATCCACAACAGTTTCTTTACTCATATCCATCTCCTTTAGTCATATATATATCAAACTAGGCTATTAACAAGAAAGGGGAAGGTAGTTCCAAACATTTTCCTTCCACCTTCTTTTTTACAGATTATTTGAGTGACTGATCAATAGCAGTTTGCATTTCTTTTGTACGAGTATCCAAGACTTTTTGCACATTTGGATTTTCTTCATAATAGCTGATATCTTGCATCGCTTGTTGAAAAGCTCTAGAAACCTGAGGATATGCTACGACAACTGGGCGAGCATGAGCTGTTTTTGAATTTTGTTCCATCAAGAAACGCATTGGTTCGGACACTTTATCTTTGATATTTTCAATTGTAGATTTACGAATTGGAAGGACCGAATTCCCCAAGCTAATAATTTCACTTGATTCTGTATTTGTAGCAAACTTAACAAATTCAGATGCTGCCTCTTTTTTATCAGATTTTGTCGTAACAGCTAATTGCCAACTACCTGAAGGGGATACTAATTTTTTCGTCTTACTAGATACTGGGTAAGGAAGGATACCAAAATCAATATCTTTGTAGTTTGTATTCATGTCAGCAATCGTCCAAGAACCACTCAAAAGCATTGGATACTCTCCTGTTTCAAAACCTTTTTCGACTGGACTAACAGTTGTATAACCTTCTTTTACAAGATTTTGAATGAATTGAACTGCTTCTACACTCTCTTTTGAGTTGAAGTATCCTTCTGCCTTTGTTCCATCTTCGTTTACGACAGAACCATTATTTGACCAAATCAACGGCATATAAGCATATGGTAACATTTCATCGTTTGAATTAATACGAAAATCAATTGCCGGTTTGTTATAATGATCTTTCAATTTTTTAGCAATCGTATTAAATTCATCCCATGTCCATGGCTTTTCTAGCGTTGGAAGCTCTGATTCCGCAATTCCGGCCTCTTTGAACATTTTTTTGTTGTAATAAACACCAACATTCGATTCAGAAAATCCAAATGCATAGAATTTGCCATCATAAGTTCCTTGTTGTTTAATACTGTCCAAAACATCATCCATATTATTATCTTTTAGATAATCATCTAGCGGAGTAATCACTTTAGATTTTGCATAAGCTGCCGTATTTGGTCCATCAAGGGTAATAACATCTGGAAGACTATTAGTCGTGATAGCAGCATTAACCTTGTCTTCATATCCTCCACCACTACCACTACGAGGAATATACTCAGTTACAACTTTGTACTTACTTTTTCCTGATTGATTAAAGTTGTCAACAACTTTTTGCCAAGCTTTTCCTTCATTGGTTTCGTCAGAGAATTGTACCCAGACTTTAATATCATTTGAAGAACTAGCTTGTTTTGAGTTAGTTCCTCCACTACAACCTGCAAGTATAGCTAACGATAGCCCCGCAACAACAGATAACATTGTACCTTTACGCATTATTTTCCTCCTTTTTGAAACGTTTCATTTTTTATTTATTTTTTAAACAAGCTTCTAGCCTGTTTTTGAAACGTTTCATTTGTTGATTATATTATAACAGCGCTTTCATTAATTGTCAAGCGCTTTTTAAATTTTTTTTGTTGTTTTATCTCCCCAAAAATATGTGGGAATTACGATTCGTTTTTCTAGAATCTCTTCTCGCTTAATCATTTTCAGTATCATTGCAACAGATTCTTTTGCCATCATACCAATATCTTGAACTATTGTAGACACTAGATAAGATTGATCGACAGAAGTTTTTAAACCATCAAACCCAATTATCTGGTAATCATCAGGTGCTATTTTCCCCAATTCTTTCATAACACTAATAACTCTCAGAGCCATCATATCATTTATTGTAAATATACCATCAATTTCTTTATGAGATTGCAAAAAAACTCTTATCTGATCTTCAGGATTTATTAAAGGTTCTTTCATTTCAAAATTATAGACATCTACTCCTAATTCCTTAGCTTTTTCTCTGAATCCTTTACTTCTGAGTATAGTCTCATTCTCATACATATTAATTGAACCAATAAAAGCAAGGTGCTTATTATCCCTTCTAACTAGTTCCTCTGCTGCAGTTTGTCCTCCTTTGTAATTTGCTGAAGTAACATAGCATACATTTTCCGAAAAATGTCTATCTATACTTACAAACGGTAAATCAGATAAAATATATTTGTCAATATCAGAATATGTAATACCAATAATTCCATCCACTTTATTTTGTTTCAACATTTCGATATATTCGATTTCATTTTGTGAATCGCTATCAGCGTTACAAATAAATAATTTATAATTATATTTTAATAACTCTTTCTCAACATGATAGGCAAACTCCGAGAAAAATGGATGCCATATGCTCGGAATAATCAAAGCGATAGTTTCTGTTCTATTCTTTTTCATACCTCGAGCATAATTATCAGGGATATAGTCCAATGTTTTTATAGCCCTTTGAACTTTCCTTAAAGTTACTTCTTTAATGCCTTTTTCTTTATTAATTACACGTGAAACTGTTCCAACACTAACTCCTGCTTCTAAAGCAACATCTTTCATGGTAATTGATTTTCTTTGTTCTACCATCTTATCACCTCCTTTCAATATATAGTATCATGCAAACGCTTTTTTAGCAACTATTTCTCAATCATTTTTATCCAGATCATTTCCCCATCATGGATAAAATCACTCCAATTGGCTTTTGAAAATACTTCAATTTTCATGTGTAAACATCTACATAAAACAGGAAAAGACTTTGTTTGCTTCTATCTCCCCTTTTTCATGATGCATTTTCGTACAGGTGCTTCAACCATTTGAACGACTTCAAATCCTTCTTTTTGATAAAGGTGCTGGGCTGCTTGATTTGCTTCGAAGACATTTAAAGAAATAGTATCTATGTCTTCATTTTCAAAGACCAAACTAACAAATTTCCTTAAAGCCTGGCTACCTAAGCCTTGCCCCTGTTTCTGGGGGTTGATAAAAAATCTTCCAATATGAAGATTGCTGTCTTCTTGCCTGATTTTCTGGATAAGCCCCACAAACTCTTGTCCTTCAAAGATTGAAAAGATTCCTTCCAAATCTTGCAAAACTTGAATTGTCAAGGGAAAAGGAATCATTGTTCCCATCCATTGTTCTTGAAAGGATTTGCCAAGGGAGTTGGACCATTGGCATACGAACTGAGCATTTTCTGTAGTTACCTTTTCTTCAAAACGAATTGTCATCTTGACCTCACTATCTTGTCTATATTTCTCCATTATACTACTTCTCCTATTTTTTACGAATAGATAAGTATGATTGATTTTTATTTTTTTCTTGTCGGGAGCATTCTCGCTTCCTTTCTTGGTTTGGTTATTGACCGTTTTCCAGAGCAATCCATTATCCAACCTGCTAGTCACTGCGATTCCTGTCAGACTCGCTTGCATCCCTTAGATTTGATTCCAATCCTGTCGCAGGTTTTCAATCACTTTCGCTGTCGCTACTGCAAGGCTCCTTATCCTGTCTGGTATGCCCTCTTTGAACTAGGCTTAGGACTCCTCTTTCTGGCTTGGTCTTGGGAATTGCTTTCCTTGGGGCAAGTCATCCTAATCACTGCTGGTTTGACCTTGAGCATCTACGACTTTCGCCATCAGGAATATCCCTTACTAGTCTGGATGACTTTCCACCTAATCCTAATGGCCGGATCTGGCTGGAATCTGGTCATGGTCTTCTTCCTTGTCCTTGGAATTTTGGCTCATTTTATCGATATCCGCATGGGTGCAGGGGATTTCCTCTTTTTAGCTTCTTGCGCTCTCGTCTTTAGCGCAACAGAATTACTCATCTTGATTCAGTTTGCTTCTGCGACGGGGATTCTAGCCTTTCTCCTGCAAAAGAAAAAGGAAAGACTTCCTTTTGTGCCTTTCCTCTTACTCGCTGCTTGTGTGATTATTTTTGGTAAGCTACTGCTTGTTTGATAAAGTTCAATTTCTATCATATGTCCTTCATGAAATTATTTCACAGTTAAATTATAAATTATTTCTTTTATACAAAGGAATGATATTATCAAATTGATCTGTTCTTTTATCTTCTTGATATTGATCAAAAAATTTCATTTCGACCGAAAATATTTCGCTTATAAACTGTAAACGAATACTTTGTTTAGACATTATAGTCGCTAGACTGACTAGATGATTACTCAAAACGACGTCCAAAATACTCTTTACTTTGCTTGGTTTTTTTACAAAAATTTGATCATCCAAAGGTTCAATCATTTTGTAACCTTTTTGCGCAATTTGACGATAAAAGTAAGAATGTTGCTTTGGAGTCAATAATCCTAACTTAAAAGCTCGATACTCTAAAGCTTGTATCGAAACATTCAAATCCGACTTCAATAAAATATAACTATCAGGATTGCTGACACGCTTGCCAACCCTCTCTTCAAATTTGACTAAAAACTCTTCTTTTGGCAATAAAAAACATGATGCAAATAATTTGCTTCTTGCTCCAAACGATCGCCATCTTCATTCATATCTTTATATTTGTGTAAAAGAATATGTCCTAGCTCATGAGCTAAGTCAAAATTTCGACGTACAGATGATTTATTCGTCCCCAACACAATATAAGGTCTTCCCAATTTTGACCATGCGCTATAAGCATCAGCTTGACCATTAATTAATCGTTCCACGATATAGATGCCTGAACGTTCTAATTTATAAAGCAAATCATGATTATCTTTTGAAATACCTAATTTTTCCCTGGCATAAAGAGCCAATTCCTCAATGGATTCTCCCTTATGATAAGATTCACTCACTACATTACTTAGGTCATGAATTGTAATATTAGGTATAATTACAAAACTTTCAAAATAATCAATCAAACTATCTACCTTATGTAAATACATAGTTTGAATATCTATTGTTTTCCGTGTTGCTAGGTCTGCATTTCTAAAGGCGATTACAGAAGAATCAAATCGAATACTTTCTTCTTCTTGTTCAAAATAAGTTAAATCAACATGAAATTGGTTGGCCAAATGCATTTTGGTTGATAATTTAGGTTTCGTTTCGTTGGACTCAAACTGCCAAATGGCTTGTTCCGTTAAATTAATTCTCTGAGCTAATTCTGCTCTACTTAAACCATTTAACAGCCGTAATTCTTTCAATACCCGACCATTAAACATTTACATACTCCTTACTACTTTTGACCTTCTTGTTTTTCTATTCTTGGAATAATTTCAAAATCTTCTGTTTCCGATAATTCTGAAAAATTAGGAATATCTTGGTATTTAGCTTCTTCGAAATGGTACGAACTTGATTGAATATACTCAGACAAATCTTGAATCAAGTGTAACTGACCAGTTCGTGCATCAGGCATAACAACATCTACAGATATAATATTGTTTTCTGAGTCTGCCTCATAAGTTAAAATCATAAATTTTTCGATATTCGAATTTTTAGTAGCTTGTTCAATTTCTTGAATCATTTCATCAGAAACTAACTCCATCTGAATTGGAAAGGAATGACTATCTTCATCATTTTTGTAGGAAGAATGTTGATTAAGATAAAGTGTATTCATCCGAGCATATTCAAATAAGTAGCCACTCTTATTTTTTTGTACCAAAGGAAATTGGCTCGTAAGTCGCTTCTTACCCTTTATAATTAACAATACTTTCCCATATTTTTCTGTATTTGTTTCAAATTCTAAATATCCCCAAGTCTGTCCTGCTAATTGTAATTTATACTCAAACAAATCTGCTGATGCAAATGCATTATCAATATGATTAGGTCGCGTCCATGCATAACCATTCGACACTTTCATTGTCTCTCTTTTTTCTAGACGTTCATCTACATAATCTTTTTGACCTTTCATCAAAGTATCTACAATTTTTTGTGCCTTGAGCGAATCAAAGAGATCCTGATTTAACATAATTCTTCCTCCTCCGAATACTTTTTAATGAATTATATCATTTTCTTAAAGAAATTACTACAATAATTAGTTTTTTCTTAAAGTTGCATATCAGAGTAATTTGGCAAATGATATCTAAAACTAGCCTTTCTCCTGAAAAAGAAAAAGGAAAGACTTCCTTTTGTTCCTTTCCTCTTACTTGCTGCTTGCATGATTATTTTTGGTAAGCTACTGCTTGTTTGATAAAGTCCTCAATCGGCTCTCCTTGATGGAGAGCTTTTACGATTTTTGAACCGACGATAACGCCATCTGACACCGCATTGAAGCGTTCTACATCGGCTTGACTAGATACGCCAAATCCTGTCAAGACTGGGATGTCTGCTACTTGATGCAATTGCGCCAAGTGCTTATCCAAGTCTGCACGGTAATTGCCTGACTTCCCTGTCACTCCATTGATGGCAACGGCATAGACGAAACCTTCTGCTCCATCAATCAATTCTTTCTGACGCTCAATCCCTGTGGTCAAGCTTACTAAAGGAATCAAGGCGATGTCTGTGTCTGCCAGAAATGGTTCTACAAAGTTGGCATGCTCATGAGGCAGGTCTGGGATAATCAAACCCTTAACCGCTGTATCTGCCAAGTCTTTGACAAAGTTCTCCACACCGTACTGAAAGAGGGGGTTGAAGTAGGTCATGATGACCAGTGGAACCTCTGTTTCAATGGTTTTCAAGGTTTCAACCAAAGCCTGGGTAGAGGTCCCGTGGGCTAAACTGCGCAAGCCTGCTTCTTCGATAACAGGTCCATCTGCGACAGGATCCGAAAAGGGAATGCCCACTTCAATAGCAGAGACACCCAAATCTTCTAAAAAGTGTATTGTTTCTCCGAGTCCATCCAAACCTTTTTCATGGTCACCAGCCATGATATAGGGAACGAAAATTCCTTTTCCAGTTGCTTTTATAGCATTCAATTTTTCTGTTAGTGTCTTAGGCATGAGCTTCTCCCTTCTTTGCTGCATCTGCTTCCAAGCGGTCCTTGACTTGAACCACATCCTTGTCCCCACGACCTGATAAACAGACAATCATGGACTTGTCTGGGCCAAGTTCTTTGGCCAATTTCACTGCAAAAGCGATAGCATGGCTAGATTCCAAGGCTGGGATAATCCCTTCCACACGAGACAAGAGTTGGAATCCTTCCAAGGCTTCTTCGTCTGTCACAGGGACATAGCTGGCACGTTTGATATCGTGGTAGTGAGAATGTTCAGGACCGATACCAGGATAGTCCAATCCTGCTGAGATAGAGAAAGCTTCAAGAATTTGACCATGGGCATCTTGGAGCACATCCATGAGGGAACCGTGAAGGACACCCGGACGACCCTTGGTCAAGGTAGCTGCGTGGTGCTCCGTATCCACACCAAGTCCAGCCGCTTCAGCCCCATACATAGCTACAGACTCATCTTCTACAAATGGATGGAAGAGACCGATGGCATTAGAACCACCGCCAACACAGGCTACTAATGCATCTGGCAGATCTTGACCTGTCAAATCGCGGTACTGTTGTTTAGCCTCTCGACCAATAACACTCTGGAAGTCGCGAACGATTTCTGGGAATGGATGAGGCCCCAAGGCAGAACCAAGGATATAGTGGGTATCATCGATATTAGCTACCCATGAACGAAGGGCTGCATTGACCGCATCCTTGAGCACGCGCGAACCATCTGTCACTGACTCGACCTTAGCTCCCAAAAGCTCCATACGGAAGACATTGAGGGCTTGGCGTTTAACATCCTCTTCACCCATATAGATAGTACATTCCATGTTAAAAAGGGCTGCAGCAGTTGCAGTTGCCACACCGTGCTGACCAGCACCTGTTTCTGCGATAATTTTCTTTTTACCCATGCGTTTAGCCAGAAGAACTTGTCCCAAGGCATTGTTAATCTTGTGGGCCCCTGTATGGTTGAGGTCTTCACGTTTAAGATAAATCTTGGCTCCGCCAATATGCTGGGTCAAGTTTTTTGCGTAGTAAAGGGGAGTTTCACGTCCCACATACTGACGCAAAAGTTGGTTTAATTCCTCTTGGAAACTTGGGTCTGCCTGACTTTCACGGTAGGCCTTCTCCAACTCCAAAACTGCTGTCATCAATGTTTCTGGGACGAAACGTCCACCGAATTTTCCGTAAAATCCATCTTTATTTGGTTCTTGATATGCCATTCTTTACCCTCTCTATAAATCTTCTAATCTTTTCATGATCTTTTTGTCCATCTGTCTCCACTCCGCTCGATACATCTACTGCATAGGGAGTAAAGTGTTGAATTGCTTTTACTACATTGTCTTCCTTAAGCCCTCCTGCGATAAAGAAAGGCTGAGTTAGTCCAATCGTATCCAGTTGAGCCCAGTCAAAGGTCTGGCCACTCCCAGCCACAGGGGCATCAAAGAGTAGATAGTCTGCCTTAGAATTGGGCACATGACCCTCTCCATCCACCTGCACAGCCTGAATACTGGCACAAGGCAAATTCTCAAACAAATCATCTGCCACCTGACCGTGAACTTGAACCAAGTCCAAGCCAACTTTGTCAATCGCTTCTAGCAGTTCTGCCCGACTTGGTGAAACAAATACACCAACCTTTTTGACATCTGCAGGAATAAGCTTTACCAACTCAGCAGTCTCTTCCAAGGTCACCTGTCTTTACTAGATGCAAAGACAAAACCGATGTAGTCTGCCCCTGCTGAAACGGCTGTTTCCACCGCTTCTTTAGTAGATAATCCACAAATCTTAACCTTTGTCAATCTGCAACTCCTTGATTCTCTGGGCTACATCTTCTGCCTGCATGAGAGCTGTCCCTACTAAAATGCCGTTAAAGTATGGTGCTACTCGCTCTGCATCCTGCCCTGTGAAAATAGCCGATTCAGAAATATACAAGCAATCTTCTTTGAAGTGTTTTGCCAAGTCTACACTGGTCTGCAAGTCAACTTCAAAGGTAGTCAAATTGCGGTTATTGACACCGATAATCTGGGCACCAAGTCTGTGAGCCACTTCTAGTTCAGCTAGATTGTGTGTTTCCACCAAGACTTCCAGACCAAGCTCTGTCGCGTAGTTGTAAAGTTCCTTGAGACGTTCTTCGGACAAGGCTGCCACAATGAGCAGGATGACTGTTGCACCTGCATTGCGAGCGCGGATGATTTGCTTTTCATCGATAATAAAGTCCTTGTTGAGCGTCGGAATCTGCACCTGACTGGAAATCTCCCTCAGATAATCCAAATGCCCTTTAAAGAAAACTTCATCTGTCAGAACAGAAATCATCACTGCTCCGTTCACTTCATAAGTATGGGCCTGTTGCACAATATCCACATCGAGATTGATATCTCCCAAACTAGGGCTAGCCTTCTTGACCTCAGCGATTACCTGCAAGCGGGCCTGATGATTCTTCAAAAATTCTGCCAAGCGATAGGTCTGGCGCAGGGGCTGGATTTCCTCCAGCTCCATCTGCTCAACCTCACGCGCCTTCTGCTCCAAAATTCGTGCTAAAAATTCCTGACTCATTTTTGGTACTCCTGTAACAGTCTGAGTTTTTCAAGGGCTTTGCCACTAGCAATGACTTGGCGGGCCAAGGAAACTCCATCCTTGATACTATCTACCTTACCATTAGCATAGAAACCAAGACCTGCATTTAAAACTGTAGTTTCCAAGAATGGACTTGGTTCATTTTTAAGAACGCTGAGCAAAATTTCTGCATTTTCCTGAGCGTTGCCTCCACGAATATCTTCGATAGCGTAGCGTTCCATCCCCAAATCCTCTGGAGTAAAGCTTGACAAGCTGATTTCGCCATTCTCAAGAAGTGCAATCTTGGTTGTTCCATTCAAACCAGCTTCATCCAATCCTTCTGGTCCAGCAACCACAATAGCACGTTTGCGACCCATATTTTTCAAAACCTGAGCTGTACTTTCTAGAAGTTCTGGACGACTAATACCAAGAAGCTGTGTTTCCAAAGCCATTGGGTGAATCAGGGGACCAGTCAAGTTCATAATCGTTGGAATTCCCAATTCCAAACGAGCTGGCATGATATATTTCATGGCTGGGTGCATATTTTTAGCGAAGAGAAAGACGATTCCAGTTTTATCAAAGACCTTGCCTAGTTCAGCTGGTTTGAGGTCTAGGTTGATACCCAAGGCTTCCAGGACATCTGCAGAACCAGATTTAGAAGAAATTGAGCGATTACCGTGCTTTGCCATGTGAACACCACCACCAGCCAAGACAAAGGCTGCAGTTGTCGAAATGTTAAAGCTAAAAGACTTGTCTCCACCTGTACCACAGTTGTCCATGGCATCATGAATCTCAGTTGGAATATGTTGGGCATGCCCTCTCATGACTTGGGCAATGGCTGTGCGTTCTTCAGGTGTTTCCCCCTTCATCTTAAGAGCCAAAAGGAGAGAAGCAATTTGCGCTTCCGTTACACGCCCAGTTACGATACGCTCAATGACATCCGTCATTTCCACACCTGATAAATTTTCAAATTTTGCTAGTTTTTCAATAATCTCTTTCATCCTAGTTTCCTCACTTTACAACCTTCTCGATAAAATTCCGAATAGAAGACAAGCCATCTGGCGTTCCAATGCTCTCTGGATGGTACTGGAAGCCATAAATCGGTAGGTTTTTATGTTGAATCCCCATGATGGCTTGGTCATCAGTCGAACGGGCTGTCACTTCAAAGTTTTCTGGCATTTCTTCAATCAAAATACTGTGGTAACGCATGACCGCACGGCCATCCTCAATACCTTGATACAAAACAGATGGCGCTTCAAAGCTGATATTGCTCTGTTTCCCATGCATGACTTTTGGAGCCAAACCTAACTTACCACCAAAGACTTCTGCGATGGCCTGGTGACCCAAACAAATCCCAAGAATCGGCTTCTTGCCCGCAAAGTCACGAATCATATCTTCCATCTTTCCAGCATCAACTGGCCAACCAGGACCAGGAGAAAAGACCAGACCATCTGCTTTTTCAGCTTCTTCATACAGCTTGGGATCATCATTTCTCAATACCTGCACTTCTGCAAAATTCCCAATGTATTGGGCTAAGTTATAGGTAAAAGAATCATAGTTATCAATCAATAAAATCATGGTCTTAGTTCTCCAATTCTAGTCATAGATTTAGCCTTGTTAATGGTTTCTTGGTATTCATTTTGGGCGATAGAGTCGTAGACAATCCCTGCCCCAGCCTGCACATAGGCTCTTTGATTTTTTAGAATCATGGTTCGGATGGCGATGGCGAAATCCATATCACCCGTTGCAGACAAGTAGCCGATTGCTCCTGCGTATACGCCCCGTTTTTCTGTTTCCAGTTCATAGATGCGTCTCATCGCGCGAATTTTTGGTGCTCCAGAAACAGTTCCAGCAGGAAGTGTTGCTTTCAAGGCATCCATAGCAGTGAGTTCTGAAAGCAAACGCCCCTTGACCACACTGGTCAAATGCATGACATAGCGGAAGAGCTCCACTTCCATATACTTAGTAACTTGGACACTGGCCGTTTCAGAAATGCGGCCAATATCATTTCGTCCCAAGTCTACTAACATCCGATGCTCTGCTGTTTCCTTCTCATCCGAAAGCAGGTCTGTCGCCAAAGCCTTGTCTTCTTCATCCGTAGCTCCTCTTGGTCGTGTCCCTGCAATCGGATTGGTTGTCACGATGCCATTTTTGACAGAAACCAAACTTTCTGGACTGGCACCGATGATTTGATAATCCCCAAAGTCATAGAAATAAAGGTAATTAGAAGGATTAGTCACGCGGAGATTTCTGTAGAAGTCAAATGGATTTCCAGTAACTTCTGCTGAGAAGCGCTGGCTGAGTACGCATTGGAACATATCACCATTACGAATCAAGTCACGAGCGGTTTCCACCATTTCCTCAAACTTCTGAGGAGCAATATGGGGTTTGAAGTCTAACGGAGATAGATCCAAGTCTTCAAATTCATTTGGAGCAGGAATGCGTAATTCCTCAAGCACTTGGTTCAAGGCTTTTTCCAAGGCCTCTTGACTACGCTCACTATAGAGAGCATCCTCGATGACATGGATTTTTTCCTTCTTGTGGTCAAAGACAATGTAACTCTCATAGACGAAGAAATGCATGTCTGGTGTTCCAATAGTATCTTCAGGAATTTGACTAATTTCTTCATAAAGCGAAATCATATCGTAACCCACAAAGCCAATTGCCCCACCACCAAAAGGGAGGTCTGAATGGTGTTGGCTCTTATGAGTCACTTCATAAAGAAAATCCAAAGGATCTCGATCAATCACTTGCCCATTTTGATAAAGAACTCCATTTTCAAACTTAATTTCAAAAACTGGATTATAGGCTAAGATAGAAAAACGAGCTGTTTCCTTGTCTCTCGGAATACTCTCTAAGATCACCTTGTGTTGCCCCTTTAGGCGCATATAAGCCAAGATTGGCGATAAGACATCTCCATGAATGATTCGTTCCATTGTATTTCCCTTTTAGTTCCTTATTTTTAATTTTTTATCTTTTTTCTATTTCCCTTAAATAGTGCGGACGGGAGCAACTTTCTCCGAAATTTCATCCCTAATTTTTGAGCCATGTGTCTCAAAAATTCCGTCCTAGAGAAGCATCTTTGCTTCTCTAGGATACCACTATGGCGGGAAACATCTTTTAGAAACTCACTTCGTTCGTAAATATTCTATAACGACCTATTTATTGAAAATATTTAAAAAATTAATCGCAATATCTGCGGTAGATATATAAAAATCCCCACGCAAAATAACTTGCGTGAGGACGAAATTCGCGGTGCCACCTCAATTATAGGATTTCTCCTATCTCTCATGCCTGTCTCAGAAACCTCCTGTAACAGGCTGTGCGATAAAGGGCACTCCCTTGAGAATTATGTTTTCTTCTCTCGTTTCAGATGGACCCAACCTTACAGCTTTCTCTGCTTGTTTCCAGCAACCACAAGCTCTCTGTGATAGAAAAGACTGTAATTTTTCCATCTATTATTTTTTAGCTTCTAGGTAGTCCGCAATTGCAGCTACGTCCTTGTCTCCACGACCAGAGACATTGATGATGATAATGTCGTCTTTACTTAGTTTCGGTGCACGTTTAACTGCTTCTGCGATAGCGTGCGAACTTTCAATCGCTGGGATAATTCCTTCAGTCTTGCTAAGAAGGAGGAGAGCCTGAACAGCTTCTTCGTCTGTCGCAGCCACATATTCCACGCGACCTGAATCTTTAAAGTATGCGTGTTCTGGGCCAACCCCTGGATAGTCCAATCCAGCTGAGATAGAGTAAACTGGAGCTAGCTCTCCATCTTCCTTAAAGACTGCATAAGTCTTCATGCCATCGACAATTCCGATACTACCTTTTGTCATAGTAGCTGCGTGCTTGTCTGTGTCAAGTCCGTGACCAGCAGCTTCAACCCCAACCAATTTAACTTCTTCATCAGCCACATACTGAGAAAATGCACCAATAGCATTAGAACCACCACCTACACAGGCAATAACGTAGTCTGGTAAACGACCTTCTTTTTCTAAGATTTGACGGCGAGATTCTTCACTGATGACCTTTGGAACTCGTGGACAATTGTAGGATATGGGTGAGGTCCCACAGCAGATCCCAGAACATAGAAGGCTTCAAGGTCATTCATCCATGCTCCAAAGGCTGCATCAACCGCATCTTTGAGGGTACGAGTCCCTGTTTCAACTGCGTGAACAGTTGCTCCCATCATCTCCATACGGAAAACATTGAGACGTTGACGTTCCACATCCTCTGCTCCCATGTAGACATCACAGGCCATACCAAACTTGGCTGCAGCCGCTGCTGTCGCAACACCGTGCTGACCAGCTCCTGTTTCAGCGATTACTCGTTTTTTGCCCATGCGTTTGGCCAAAAGAATTTGTCCTAAAACGTTGTTGAGTTTATGAGAACCAAGATGGTTAAGGTCTTCGCGCTTGAGATAAATCTTAGCGCCACCTAAGTGCTCTGTCAAACTTTCTGCAAAATAGAGCGGTGTTTCTCGACCTGAATAATCCTTCAAGTAATGGCGAAATTCTGCCAAAAATTCTGGATCATCCTTGTACTTTTCAAATGTCACTTCCAACTCATCCAACAAAGCCTGAATCGGCTCCGGTACAAAACTACCACCAAATTGTCCAAAATAACCTTTAGTTGTCATAAAAATTTCCTCTTTCTGTATTGGTTCCAAGATATGAAAAAAGCCCACACACAGAAAATACTTCCATGTGAGGGCGTTGGTAACGCGGTGCCACCTCAATTATAAAGGGACTATCCCTTTACATCTCTGCCTTGTCTAACAACAAGTTGCACTGTAAGGTGTGCGCACCGAATTTTCATTGTTTCAAATTCATTTTTAAAATCAGCCCACTTTCACTACTTCCAACCACCTGTTCACAATCACCACAGGCTCCCTGAAGATCAAAAATAGTTACTTTTCTGATTTATTGAACTTATTTTAATACTTTGTTTTTCCTTTGTCAAGACTTTTTTACGATTTTTTTGAAAGATGTGTGATTCGAATGTGATAATGTCTTTAGTAAATCGAACGTGAAAATGTCCCACTTGTTAGAAATTGGATCCAACTCAATAGAAACTGAATAGATGCTAAACAGAACTTACTTTTAGAACACTCCATCTTTTCCATTAGGATTTTCAAGAATTAAACAATACTAGAAACTCTGTCTCCTAACAAGTTTAGTAGAAACTTCAACAGATGTGACACTTTCCCCCTTTATAATTGCTAATACCCCTTCAATCATTTCTTGAGCTAATTTAACATAATTAGGAGAAATTGTAGATAAAGCTGGAGTATAATATTGAGAAATTGGAATATTGTCAAATCCGATTATTGAAATATCATCAGGAATGGTAATTTCCTTCTCATAGCAAGAACGAATCAATCCCTGTACTTTCTCATCACCGGATACAAAAATCAAATCAGGATAATTTTGATTAGATAGATGTCTTGTAGCATATGAATAAACCGAATCTATTGTAGTTAGACCATATACAACTTTCAAATCCATTTCATAGTTTTTATCATTTAAAAAAGCACGAACCCCTCTCTCTCGATCAATATTAACAAGGGATTCTCCTCCCATAAGTAACCACATACTATTAATGTTTTCTTTTGATACTAATTTCATCATGTCATAAGTGGCCTGAAAATTGTTGTTAGAAACATACACAACATTAGGTGTTCTAGATTCTCCAAAAACTATGAATGGCATTTTATTCTTTTGCAAGTAATTAATCCGAATATCTTCTTTACTTTCATAAAATACTATTACACCATCTATCAAGCTTCCTGTACTCGAGATTATTGAATTACTAATTGTATCTTCTTCACTAAAATATTCAACAATAGCGTTAACACCATACTCTTTACAAGTTTGTAAAACTTTATCTAATAAAGTTTGAAACCAAATTAAAGGAAAAGAGTCGATTTTTTTTACAGAAATCAATATATTTATAGCTTCTTTTTTAGTTAAATTTTTTGCATACGCATTTGGAATATACGACAATTCCTCTATAACTTTTTGAATCGCTTGATAAGTTTCTTCTTTAACATTTACTCCACCATTAATAACTCGTGAAACTGTTTTTGGAGAAAAACCTGATAAACGTGCAATATCATAAATAGTTACCTTTTTTTCCCATTTATATTTTTTTCATTTCAGTCCTCCATTACGAACATTCTAATATTACTATACAATATTTAATTTTTTTAACAAGAGAATTTTTGTAAATTATTTAAGATCCACAAATTCACAAAAATTAATTTTACAAATATTCTTCCCCTTCAAAAAAAGTTTAAATTGCAATTCACACCTTTATTTTTTTAAGAATGTTTCCAACTTCACGACAAATAAATTCATATGAGAAAAAAACTACCATAAAAATTGTAGATTAACTTTTTTTCAGTAAAAAAATTTGTTGGATTTATAAAAAAATATAATAGCCTGTCAATGTAACATTCTAACATAGACTTAATTTTTTTCTTTAAAAAAATAACATTTGTTATCAACTCATCAGGAGGTAAATGAAAGGCAAACACCATTTCACAAATATCATAAAAAGAAATAAATTTGTATACTTGTATCAAACAATTATTATCAAAATATTCTATTTTACCTAAATCAAAATTAGATTTTAAAATCTTTCATAAAAACCTCTGAGCAAAAATCTACTCAAAAATTAGATGATTAAAACATCTAAAAAACAAAAGGACAAAAACATCTGTCCCTTTGTTTACTAAATTTCAGCTAATTTCTTCGACATAAATAACACCTACAATATTAGCAATTTCTTCCATCAAACGAAGATGTTCAAATCTTCCTGATAGTTCTAGAGTAATAAATGATGCTATTTTTTTTTCTGGAACATCAAAATATTCAATTCTTTCTGAATTAACATCTCCAAATGCAGTTCTAGAATCAGTCATTCTAATGCCATTCTCAGCACAGTATACTAGTACCCGATTATATGCCTCTGTAGATCTAACAACGATATACAATTCGATTATCTTTGAACGACTTTGAAGATATTTTTTTAAAGGTTGGAACATAGTTATAACACTCCAAACAGAAATTGCTCCTAGTACGGCTCCTTCATAAAAACCAACACCAATAGCTAGACCGATTCCAGCTGAAGCCCATATTCCGGCTGCAGTTGTTAAACCAGTTATTTTCTTTTTATCTGTAATAAGTATTGTTCCAGCCCCAAGAAAACCAACACCTGATATAACTTGCGCACCTAAGCGTGTAGGATCTCCTGTACCAAATTTATAAGATACATACTCATTAGTCATCATAATTAAACATGCAGCCAGACAAACAATACTATGTGTACGAATACCTGCTGGTTGAGATTTACTTCCTCTCTCTAAACCAATTACTCCACCAATAACTAATGAAAGTACAATTCTTAATACAATTTCGATATATGATAGTCCTAAGCTTGTTGCCTGCATTATTATTTCCTTTTTCTACTAGCTGGTCTCTGAGTAAAGTATAATACAGAACCAGAAATTATCATTAATACAATAGTATAAACGAACACAAGTGCTTGAGCATTTGAAGTTGCTGTTTCATCACCAGCTGAACGAATAGTTATACCCAGCGGTTGAGCTAATGGATGGTAAAGAAATACAGATAAGTCGAAGTCAGTTAATAAAGAGTTAAAGTTTAAAGCAATAACAGAGAGAACAACCGGTAAAATAAATGGAATGATAACCTTCATCATAGTATAAAAAGGTGAAGCACCCATACTTCTTGCTGCATCTTCCATCTCATCATCAACACTAAATAAAATAGCACGTACCATTCTATAAGAAAATGGGATTTTTACAACTATATATGCAATAAGTAGAATTACCAAACTACCTACCAAAATCTGATTCAAGACAAGAAATTGTGGCTGATTAAAAGTAAATAATAAACTTACTGCTAAAAGTGTACTTGGTAGTAACCAAGGAAGTAGAGCACCATATTCAAATAAGAAATCAAAGCGAGATTTATGTTTTCTGACAACTCGAGCAAATACAACTGCGAGAATTGTTGCTGTTGTCGCAGCGATAATAGAATAAATAAAGCTGACCAAGAATGGAGAGAATGCCGCACTATTACTAAAGAATAAGCGATAATTTTCTAAAGTAAAGTTTGATAATGTTAAGTTACCTGTTTGAATTGCAACTGGATCTGTAAATGAGTATAATACTATAAAAATTAGTGGAAGCATGAAAACTGTAAACAATCCATATGCTACAATGTGAGCAATGATATTCCAAGGCTTAGACGCAATTTTTTGTTTTTTAAGAGGCGCTTTAGTCTTAGAGATAGAAATATAATTTCCACCTTTTTCTATCTTATTCATGATAGTAAGCAAAATTGTAGTTGCAATACCTAAAATAATTGCAAGTAAGGCAGCTAAATCACGAGAATTCCCCATCCCTGCAAATGTAATAATCATTGGATTTATAGTTTGAAATCCTTTACCACCAACAATCATGGGTGCTGCTACTGCAGATAAACCACTAAGAAAAACCATAATAGTAAGTGCAAATAGAGTTGGAATTAAGGTTGGTAACACTACTTTTCGGAAAACAGTAAATGGTTTTGCTCCCATATTTCGTGCAGCCTCAATAGTGTGATAGTCAACGCTTCGAATTGTATTTGTTAAAAACAATGTATGATTAGCAGTTCCTGAAAATGTCATAATGAATAAGACTGCACCATACCCAATAAACCAGTTAGGGTCTAAAGAAGGGATAACATTTTGTAAAAATTTTGTTATCAATCCATAAGGACCATAGACAAATTTATATCCAGTCGCTAAAACCACTCCTCCATAAATTAAAGAGGTCATATATCCTAATTTTAAAATTTTAGCACCTTTAATATCAAAGTACTCTGTAAATAGAACACAAAGAATACCTACGATATTAACTGTAATAATGAGTGAAAATGCTAACTTAAAACTGTTCATAATACTCTGAAGTGCCCTCTCAGATTTTAGAACACGATGTACAGCTTCAAGGGAAAATTCTCCTCCTTTTACAAATACATTCACTACTAGATCAAAGTTTGGATAAATAATAAATGTTACTAAGAACCAGATTAACCCTAAACGAATAAGCCAATCTTTTAAATTTAATTTATGACGCATACTGCACCTCCTTAAAATTGCAGAACGTCTGATGGTGTGATAAATAAGTCCACACTTTCTCCGACAGATCTAATAGCAGCCTGACTATCAATACTTGTTACATTAAGAATCTGACTTTCAGAAACTTTTATTGTATAGTGAATTGTAACTCCAGAAAACTCAACATCAATAATTGTCCCTTTTAGAATGAAATCTTGTTCAGTTTCACGATTGAATCGAACTTTCTCTAATCGAATGTATCCTTTTTTATCTTCTAAGAAAACGCTTGCATTTTTCAGTAATACTTCGTGGACTGTTTCATCGGTCAAAACATTAATATCGCCAATAAAATCACATACAAATTCAGTTTGAGAATTATGATAAATCTCTACAGGTGTACCGACCTGTTCGATGTATCCATTGTTAAAGACTGCAATTCTATCAGATAAAGTTAAGGCTTCCTCTTGGTCGTGAGTAACATATAAAGTAGTAATACCTAACTCTTTTTGAAGTCTTTTCAACTCTTTTCTCAAATCTACACGTAATTTTGCGTCAAGGTTTGACAATGGTTCATCTAGACAAAGAATTTTAGGTTCAAGAACCAGAGCACGAGCCAATGCTACCCTTTGTTGTTGACCCCCAGATAATTCTGATACATTACGCTGTAACTGTTGATCAGAGATCTTAATTTTTGCTGCTACTGCTGATACTTTAGCTTTAATAACATCTGGAGCTACCTTCTTAACTTTTAAACCAAATGCAATATTATCAAAAACAGTCATAGTTGGAAATAGCGCATAAGATTGAAATACAATACCAATTCCACGCTTTTCAGGTTCCAAATGAGTGACATCTGTTCCATTAACTTCAATACTTCCTGATGATGGATCTAGAAAACCTACCAATGCTCTCAAAGTAGTTGATTTACCACATCCTGAAGGCCCAAGAAATGTAAAAAATTCCCCTTCATGTATATCTAAATTCAGATTATCAATTGCAACAAAATCACCATATTTAATTTGAATATTATCAAATTTAATCATCTCACTAACTCCCTCTATTACTAAACCAAAAGCCTCTCTTTATTTCTTCCATAAATTTAGAAATAATAGAGAGACTTGGACATAAAAATTAACTCTTATTTCTTATTGTACGTATTCTAATTCAGCTTTTTCTACCCATTCATCCAAATGCTTCCAACAGCTTCCCAGTCAATATTTTGTGGTTTCACTTGATCAACAAATTTCTTAGTATCTTCTGGTAGATCTTTGAGGGCATCTTTATTTGCAGGAATAGATCCAAAGTTCTTACTATATTCTACTTGAATTTCTGATTGACCAAACCAATCAATAAATTCTTTAGCTAACGCTTGTTTTTTACTAGTGCTTAAAACCATAGTTTGTTCAGTTACAAATGGTACACCGATCTCAGGAGTCATAACTTTGAAAACAACATTTTGTTCTTTTTGTCCAACTAATGCACCAGAACCCCACATCATTCCATATTGTATTGGATCTTCTTTGTCTAACATCTTAACAATTGAACTTTCTCCCTTTTGAAGAGTGTATGCATTTTTCAAATATTCTTTTGCTACTTCCCAACCTTTTTCGGAAACACCTAATTCACCTTTATCATCAAGGTATCGAACTAAGATACTTGCTAGAATTGCACGTCCTGTACCACCTTGAAGACCAGAAATTGAATATTTACCTTTGTACTTACTACCTAATTCTGTCCAATCTTTAGGCATTTCTTTTACATCAGGCGCCCCAATTAAAACTAATGGTTGAACAATCACAGGATTATAATAATTATCTTTATCTGATAAAGATTGATCAATTTTATCTAACCATTTAGGCTTGTACTGTACTAGTAATTTTTGATCTCTAATTTTATTTGAATCAACAGCACCAATTCCAAATACCATATCTGCAACTGCATTATTCTTCTCAGCAATAACACGGTCTGCTAATTGAGCGCCAGGGATATCAACCATTTTGATATTAAAACCAGCTTCTTTTGCTTTAGCAGTTAGCCAATCACCACGACCATTTGAGACTGAGTTCGAATAGATTACTAATTCTTGACTTTTATCAGCTTTTTCTTCAGATGAAGAAGCAGTCGTAGAATTTGAACCTCCAGAGCAAGCAGCAAGTGTAGTAAGAGCAACTCCCGTTGCAAGTACAGTAGACCAAACTTTCATTTTTTTCATGATAAGTTCTCCTTTTTTATTATTTTATTTAAATTTTTCGTGATATGGAACAAATTGTCTCATATCTTCAAATACAGTATAGTCAATACGGTTTACAGTAATAGTTGGAATCTTCTCTAATAAAATTTCAGTTAATTCTGCTCTGACTTTAGTAAACTCTTCTTCCTCCTCTTCGGTTAGAGGAATTCGAAGATACCCAATTGAAATATGGAATTGATATCTATCATGATTAGGGAAACGAACACCTGCTTTTTCTGAGACATAAGTACGAATTTCTTCTAATCTCTTTGCAGAAGCTTCATCTGCAGGTTCAACTAATATGTTTTGTTTTCCCATTTCAGTTACACGCATATGAATTTCTTCATCCAACAATGGAAAAATTTCAAGTTGTTTAGCAAAGTAATCATGTATTTCCTGTAAAGGTGTATCTAGAGGAAGATTACTGCTCCAAAACTCCGTTTCACGATTTTCATGGCACAACAATTCAATTACAGTCATGTGAATAGAATTCCTTGGAGTTAAAGTAAACTTATCGATAAATGGTAATTCTCTATAACGTGATTGAATAATATCAACAACTTCCATCAAATCTTGTTTAGTATAAAGATTTGCTACAACTGTATTCCCAGGGAAATGATTAAATTCCCCATTCTCTTTGAACTTAATTTTTGTTAAGTTTTTCATATAAAGACCTTCTTTTTTATATTTGACATCGGTGTCATTATGTTTACATTATACAATGAAACCGTTTCCTTTGTCAAGCGCTTTCATAAATTTTTTTAAAAAAATTTATCTTTCATTAAATATGCATTTCATTAAAAGGTTAAGTAATTTTTCCAAAATACAGCACTCATATAGACAGTATCATCAATTATAGCCATTGGGATTTTTTGATTGCCAATTCCATGTGTCTCTACACATGTCTTCAATCGATTTTGTTGTCCTCCAATTTAATTCCTTATATGCTTTATCTGCATTTGCATAACAAGTTGCAACGTCTCCTGAACGTCTTGGAACTATTTTATAAGGAATTGGAACCTTATTAACACTTTCAAATGTATTTACAAGTTGTAATACACTTGTGCCTTCTCCTGAACCAAGGTTATAAATATAAACATCTGTTTTTTCAGATACTTTTTCTAAAGCTTTTATATGTCCTATTGCTAAATCTACTACATGGATATAATCACGCACACCAGTACCATCAAGCGTATCATAATCATTTCCGAACACACTTAGCTCTGACAGCTTACCTACCGCTACTTGTGCAATATAAGGCATCAAGTTGTTAGGAATTCCTGAGGGATCTTCCCCAATCAAACCAGACTCATGAGCACCAATTGGATTGAAATAACGAAGCAACGCAATACTCCACTCTGAATCTGCTACATGAACATCTTTTAAAATTTGTTCAAGCATCACTTTTGTGTACCCATACGGATTCGTTGCACTTGTCGGCATCGTCTCAATAAGGGGAGACTGATTGTGAACGCCGTATACAGTCGCACTCGATGAAAATACAATCTTTTTAACATTAAACTCTGACATCACTTCAACAAGAGCTAATGTGCTCATAATATTATTTTCGTAATACATTACAGGCTTTTGCACGGATTCGCCGACAGCTTTGTATCCTGCAAAATGAATTGCAGCCTCAATAGATTCTTGTTCAAAAACTTTTCTCAATCCTTGTTTATCACAAACATCTAATTCGTAAAACGCAGGACGTTGCCCTGTAATTGCTTCAATACGATCTAATACTAAAATGCTTGAGTTTGAAAGGTTGTCGACAATAACGACTTCCTTACCTAAATTTAGTAATTCTACTACGGTATGGCTACCAATATAACCAGCTCCGCCTGTTACCAATATTGCCATTTTTACTTCCTCCTAATTAATTCCAACCGATTTAACAAATCTCATAAATGCTTCATGTCCGGTTTGAGTATTCTTATAAACACCTGCATCTTCGAGAACTCTCGCAAATACTTGCCCTACTTCATGTTGAACTACGCTATGAACCTCCTCCTCTTTAAGTCCAGGATATTTTTCTTTCAATTGAACGGCCCATTCTAAATGATAATCAGCAATTGCGTTATCTTTTCCTAAAAGATATTTCTCAACTTCTTCTAACTCTGTTTTCAAACGAGGTGGTAAAATCGCAAGTCCCATCACTTCGATTAACCCAATATTTTCCTTTTTAATATGTTGTACATCTTGATGGGGATGGAAAACACCATCTGGGTATTGTTCAGTAGTATGATTATCTCTTAGAACAATATCTAATTCATATCTTCCGTCCACTTTACGAGCAATAGGAGTCACCGTATGGTGTGGGACATCTGCAGTCATTGCAATGATGTCTACTTCTAAATCTGAATATTCTCTCCACTTGTTTAGAATTTTAGTAGCTAAATCTAACAAGCGATTTTTATTTTCACTTTGTAACCTAATTACTGACATTGGCCATTTTACAATACCAGCATTAACATCCTCAAAGTCTTTAAAACGAAAATTCACTCTCAAATTTTGCTTTTTCCATTGGGAAAATATATTTCCCTCCCTGGTAGTGGTTATGACTAAGAATGGAGCCTCCTGAGATAGGAAGATCAGAATTTGAACCAGCAAAATATCCTGGCAAAATATCAACAATCTCCAATAATTGTTCAAATGTTTTAGAGGTAATAGCCATTGGTACATGTTGACTATTCAAAAATATCGCATGCTCATTAAAATATGAGTAGGGAGAATACTGGAATCCCCATACTTCGTCACCAAGTTTCAACCGAATAATTCTATGATTCGAACGTGCTGGATAATTTATTCGACCTTGATATCCTTCATTTTCCATACATAGTAAACATTTAGGATAATTAGTTGCTTTTACTAATTTTTCAGCAGCAATTGTTTTTTTGGATCTTTTTCGGGTTTTTGACAAATTTATCGTAATCTCTAGCTCTCCGTATTTAGTTGATGCTCGAAACTCAATATTCTTAGCAATAGCAGAAGTTTTAATATAATCACTATCTTTACTTAACTTATAAAACTCTTCAACTGCTTCTTGAGGTGATATATCATATGAACTCCAAAAAATATCATTTAATCGACTAGGTAAAGGAACTATGAAATTCATTAACTCTGCTCCTAAACATTCCTTTTCCTCAATTAAATCTTTAATTTTACCGTTTTTTTTAAGGCGATTTCCACTAAGCAATCTTTTTATTTGTTTTCAGGTCATTTTCATCGGAAATACGATCAGTTCCCTCCTCACCTATTAACGCTAGTACTCTATTTTTTTCACATATATTTTGTCAATTTCATTATACATTCCGTATTCAATTACTCTATCAACAAAAATTATCAATAATTGTTTTCATATAATTTTTCTTTCTAATTTATGTTCCCACATTTTCTATATATTATCCATTTATAAATTGATTGCGTAGTATGAGCAATTTTATCAAGGTGATGAATAATATCTAAAGCACCAATTACTTCAGAAACGTTCCCATCATCTTCAAATATGTAATTCATTATTTTCTTTTCAATATTTATACTAAGCTCTTCTATTTCATTCTGTTTTTTTGTATAACAACCATATCTAAACATCCAGATTGTTCCTCTCTATAACAAGATATAGCCCTATTCATATGCAGTCCGATAACTTCATGAAGTATTTTTATTTCTGAAATAATTTTCTTCACAATTTCATTATTTTGAATAATCTGTAGATTTTTTAAAATTTCAACAATTCTATCCCCAATACGTTCAATGTCAGTTGATATTTTTATTACACTAATAATTCTTCTTAAGTCATATGAAACAGGATGTTGTAAACAAATTAACTCATATCCTTTTTTTTATCAATATTTAGAACTGACTCATTTATGATTAAATCTTCTTTTAATCAATTCTACTCGTTCTTCATTTGATAAATATTCAAATAACTTCTCATATTTATCAAGCACAGATACCCAAATGGTCTCTAAATTATTTGATAATTCTATAATTTCATTTTCTAAATATAACCTTAACATTTAGGTACCTCTTCTTAACAAAGTTCAATAGTAACAATTAATATTTTAAACAATATATCAAACATCAATAACTATAATACTTGCATCATCCTTCTTTCCATAGATTGGATCAATAGCAGAAGAATTTAATCTCATCTTAATTAACTCTTCAAAAGTATTATTTTGATTATTTTGATAGAATTCATAAAAGCCATCGCTCATTAAAACAATTTGTTCACTAGTAACATCTATTTGATTAATAATAGCATGGTCTAAAAATCTCTCATCCAACGAACCTATCCAGTACCCACTCGGTTGATTAGATAATTTTCTGATTTTTTGTAAAATAATTTTTTTATTTAAAACACTATTTGTACCAATTGAGTCTTTTATCTCATTTTTCCCTTTTTCAAATAAGATATCTACTCTATGATCAGTTATTTCCATTTCGTTTACTAACATGACGCAGTCACCTAGCATCATATACTCCAACTTTTTTTCTGAAAGTTTAGCAAATATAAAAGCAAATGTTGGTAAGCGATAATACTCTGTTAATTCATATGAGTTTAAACCGATTTCATCTTTAACCTCGAGTAAAGCAGTTTCAAATATTTGTTTAAGAGTTTTTGATTCTTTACAATTAACCGACAAACTTTCTGATAAAATATGTACAACTTCTGAGACTGAATAACCTATCTCCTCTTTAGAATTATATAAATCTGTAGCTCCATCAATAATCCAAAAATACTGATTTTGTGAACCTACAGCATCCTCATTTTCTACGGAACTTCCTTGTATCGAACAAATTTTATTTATCTTTACCATAATACTTCAACCCTTTTAGTGTCAAAAGTAAACCAATTCCTGTCACTGTTAAGAATAGTTCCATAATCTTTAACATTCAAAGCTACGTCTTCGTTCAGATTAGTACTTAAAATAGTATTCACTTCCATCCCAGAGATGTTACCCATCATAGTATCATTTGTTATATCAGGTTTATTTTGATTAATACTCACCCCTCCATTATTATCAGTACTTAAACTTGAATTGTTATCAAGACTGAGAGTATCAGAATGGGGTTCCGCAGATAATGATGTAGATGTGCTACTCAACAAAGAATTCATTTGCATATTATCTTTAGACGAAGAAGTTTCACCAACTACTTCATTAGATAAAACACTTTGTGTTCCAATAAATAAAACCGCTAAGAGAACTGAGCAAACTCCCACCTTAGACTTACGAATAGAGAAAACCTCATTTTGTTGAAAAGATTTCATATTAGCCTCCAATTAAAAACATTATGTCCTAATTTAATATTCATATAAATTCCATACCAGAAAATGACACCGCTGTCATTTTCTTTATAATATTTTTTTAAATCAAAAATTGTCAAGGAATAACACAATAAAAATATCAAAAATTGTGAAAGCGTGACCATTTATATATCTAACCATACTTCTAATAATTCTTTAACCTTCCATTCAAAAGTGATTACTATCTTTCTTAGCTTGAACATAAAAATATCCTATTCACTGTATCTAAAGCATGTTGATATCTCGTAAAATACTAATTTATAAATACAAGAACAAATATCTTGTCATGCAAGCATTCGCCAGGTATATTTACATGAATATCGTTCATATAGCGGATTGAAATCAAAACAATACAATATATTTCTTAAATAGATTTTCTATAAAAGCTAGATTCAAGCTCTATAAAAATAGACGCAGTTCTTCTAAAATACTGGAATAGGACATATAGATCATTGTAGACACGTGTTTTATAGATTATTTCAAAAGAATGACTAGAACATGAAAAATAGTCTCAAAACTTTGAACAATATTCTGAAAACAAAAAAGAAAGACGCGAGTTTCCACAACCTCATTCGTGGAAACTCGCGTCTTTCAAAAAATAGGGTGAATTGAAAACTAGAACAAGACACTACATTTTCTAAATGATGCCTAATAAAAATTCTAAATGCTACACCAAATTGCTCACATCTCATTTCAAACCATACAGTATATTGAAACTATAAGAGTACACCTTTGCTTCTAAAATATTGCTAGAAATTAATTTGACTATCCTGATTGATTTGTCCTGTTTTTATTTCATTTTACTATAGGACTTTCAATTGAAAACAACAGTTTTACACTCAATTAGACTTTAGAAACAGAATCACTATTACTTGACTGTAGTTTGTCATTTTTTTGATGAAACTAGTACTTTTTCAGAAACTGTTTTGAAAGTCTCAATGATATAGTCCACTTCTTCATCGCTTAATTTAGTGTGAAGAGGGAGCGTAATTTCATTTTCAAAGAAGGCATAGGCCTTAGGATAATTCGCCATATCAAAGCCAAGATTCTTATAGGCTGTCAAGAGCGGAAGCGGTTTGTAGTGTACGTTACTTGCAATTCCTGCTTTGGCCAATTCTTGGATGATAAGATTGCGTTCTTCTAAGCTTGCTCCTTCAACATGGGTGATGTAGAGGTGGCGGCATGATTCAACTGTATCTGTCACATGAGGTAATGGATGGATGCGAGAACCTGCAAAACCACGATCATAGCGATCCACGATATCCTTACGACGGCCAAGCAAACTTGGGTAACGGTCCAATTGTACCAAACCAAGTGAAGCCATGATATCGGTCATGTTGCACTTGTAGGCTGGTGTAACGATATCGTATTCCCATGACCCCAGTTGCATCTTGGCAAGAGCATCCTTAGTTTGCCCGTGAAGGGAAAGGATTTGGAATTCTTTGTACATCTCTTCGTCATCAATCGCTGGATTGGCTTTCCAAGTAGCACTTCCTCCCTCCGCAGTTGTAAAATTCTTAACGGCATGGAATGAGAAGGAAGTAAAGTCAGCAATAGAACCAGCTGGTTGCCCCTTATAAGTAGATCCCAAAGCATGGGCACTATCAGACACGATCACGATACGGTTAAAGGCCTTTTGCCACTTGCTTGAAGCAACAAACAAGTCACGTTTGTTTTCTACAACTTGGAACAAACGGTCATAGTCGCAAACAATCCCTGCGAGCTCTACTGGGATGATCACCTTAGTTTTCTCAGTGATAGCTTGCTCCAGCAGGTCATAGTCCATCTCAAACGTATCTGCTTGGATATCCACCATGATAGTGTTGCTCCTACGTGCGTGATGACACTACATGAAGCTGTGTAAGTCATAGCTGGAACAATGACTTCATCACCAGGTCCCACTTCCAAGACGCGCAAAATCAACTCAAGAGCGGCTGTCGCAGAGTTGAGACAGACAGTCTTGGGCGTCTGTGTATATTGAGACAAGCGACGCTCCAGTTCTTTTGTCTTAGGACCTGTTGTGATCCAACCAGAACGAAGGGTATCCGCTACTTCAGCAATTTCTGCTTCCGTAATATCGGGTGGTGAAAATGGAATATTGTAATTTGGCATTGATTTGCTCCTTTTATTTGTACTCATTTTCTCATGACTACTTTATTTTAGCACTTCAAACACGGTTTGAAACATGATTTTGATGTCTCCAAGGAAACTAAATTCTCGGAGATAGGCGAGATTATAGCGCATCTTTTCAGGAAGGACGTGTTCGACATAGGCTTGGTCAACCGACAGACCTTTCTCCGTCATTTGACTGATGATAGTGTCCTCATCCTTGTAGTGAATGCTGGCTGGAGAGGTAATCCCTGCTGGTAAGAGTAAGGTCGCCATCATTTCAGGGCTATACTGCTCTGTGTAGCGTGGCACTTCAGGTCGTGTACCGACAAAGGACATTTCGCCTTTAAGGACATTGACCAACTGAGGCAGTTCGTCCAAACGGACACGGCGGATGAAATTGCCAACCTTGGTAATGCGGCTATCGTTAGCAGAAGTCACCAGACTCCCTTTTTTATCCGCATCCGTTACCATGGTACGGAATTTCCAAATCTTGAACCGACGGTTGTACTGAGTCACGCGCTCTTGCTTGTAAATCACTGGCCCCTTGCTATCCAACTTGATCCAAATGCTCAAGATTAGAAAGATGGGAGAGGTAAGAACCAGTACAACCAAGGCCAAAACCCAGTCCAAACAACGCTTGAAAATCAGCGAACCCTTCCTTTTAGAGACAAGCTGGTAGTAAGACTCAACCTCGCTTGATTTCATTTCCACGGGCAAGTCTTCCCATTTCAGCATGCTGTTTCTCCTTTGTTTTTATTATACTATTTGTCAACATTTTTCATTATACCACAAAATGGAAAAGGCGGTGAAAGAAATCTGTAATTTGAAGAATTTCCTTCTTACACTCAGTGAAAATCAATGTACAGCTTTGAGGCTACAGATAAAGATGACCTGGTTTGAATAGATTTTCAAAGAGTATTAGGCCATGGCCCCTGCCTGCAAACTATACATCTTGTGATAAGTTCCTCCCAAGGCCAAAAGTTCCTCATGGGTTCCGCTCTCGATGATGCGCCCCTTGTCCAAAACATAAATACAGTTGGCGTCTTGGATGGTCGAAAGGCGGTGAGCGATGGCAATGGTTGTCCGCCCCTGTCTCATCTTAGCCAGAGAAGCTTGAACCAAGCTTTCTGTTTCAGAGTCAATATTGGCAGTCGCTTCATCCAAAATCAGAATTTTAGGCTGACTGGCGACTGTTCTAGCAAAGGCTAGAAGCTGGCGCTGCCCAGTTGAAAAGCTCGAACCACGCTCAGAAACAGGGGAATCGTAGCCCAAAGGAAGTTCCTGAATAAAGGAATCTGCATCGACTAAAGTAGCTGCGTCCTTTACCTGCTCATCACTGATTTCTTGGTACATGGCGATATTGGACTTAATGGTCCCATGATAGAGGAAGGGTTCCTGCAAGACCAGACCGATATTTTTTCTCAGCTCTTCCTGACTGAAACCCCTGATATCCACACCATCCAAGAGAACGCGGCCTGACTGAAATTCATAAAAGCGCATGAGGACATTTATAATCGAAGATTTCCCCGAACCTGTATGCCCTACAAAGGCAATGGTTTCACCCTTGTTAACAGAGAAAGAAATATCATTCAGAATCTGATGTTTACCGTCATATGAGAAACACACATGTTCAAAACGGATATTGCCCTCTTGGACTTTGGCTTGCCCATCTCTTTGAAGAGGCTCATAGGTCTTCTCGTCAATCAAGGCAAAAACACGGCCTGCAGACACCATGGAGGTTTGAAGGGTTGAAAAGTTTTGCGTCACCTCAATCAAGGGGTCAAAAAGACGGTTGATGTACTGGATAAAGGCATACATGGTTCCGGCTGTTATCCCGATAGAAAGGCCACGGTAGCCAAAGTAGGCCATCAAAACGGCATAACCTAGAAGTTTCAGTAAACTCATGGCAGGACGCAAAAAGAGGGCATCCAAGGCTACAGAACGGTTGGCGTAGACCAAGTGTTCTTGGTTGATCTCATCAAATTCTGCCTGCAGGCGCTTCTCTTGATTAAAGGCCTGGATTATCCTGATTCCCTCAATATTCTCTGCCAGCTTACTATTGATATCTGACAAGAGACTTCTGGTTTTCTCGATAATCTTGACTGATTTTTTCCGATAGAGATTGACCAGAAGGAAAATCAATGGGAGAAAGAGCAAGACTAATGCTGTCAAACGGAAATCCAATACCAACATGGTATAAAGAGTTGTCAGAAAGATGAAAACTGCTGAGATAAAGCTGGATAAAATCCCCGAAAACATATCGCTGATAGTCTCGGTGTCATTTGTCAAACGAGAGACGATGGAACCTGCTGGCGTCTTGTCAAAATAAGACATGCCCAGCTTTTCCATATTGGCAAAGGCATCTCGACGAATATCCCTAACGATGCTGTAAGACACGCGCGCAAAGAGAAGATTGCCGACATACTGGACCAGAGTTTGTAGGATATAAAGGCCATAGTAGACCAGCAAAACGGTCACAGCGAGTTGGTTGAGATTGCTGAGATACTGGTCGATAAAGTGGGAGGCAACCAGGGGAATGACACTTTTAATGACCGTCGTCGCTAGTAGAAAACTGAGTGCCAAAAAGGTCAGGAGACCGTAAGGCTTGATATAGGACATCAAGCGCTTCAATACAGCCCATTGTTCTTGTTTATTCTGCATCTTCTTCTCCCTTCATTTCCAGCTGCTGAGACTGGTAGGTTTGGGCATACCAGCCATCCATGGCTAGCAAGTCTTCGTGCCTGCCTCGTTCGATAATTTGACCATTTTGTAGAACCAAGATTAAATCTGCATGGACTACCGCACTCAGGCGATGAGCCGTAATAATGGTTGTCTTGTCCTTACGCGTCTCCTTGAGATTTTCGATGATGGCATACTCTGTCTTGGCATCCACGGCCGACAAGGAATCATCTAAAATCAAGATATCAGGGTCTAAAATCATGGCCCGACTCATGGCCAGACGTTGCTTTTGACCACCTGAGAGACTGACTCCCTTTTCACCAATCAAGGTATCAAAGCCCTGAGGCATGGCTACAATATCTTGGTAAACCTGAGCTAGCTTGGTCGCCTCCTCGACTGATGAAAGTGGTAAGTTAGGATTTCCAAAGCGAATATTGTCTAAGATAGAGGTCGCAAAGAGAAACTGGTCCTGAGGGACATAGCCCATAAGACTACGAAGATCTGTCAGACGATAGTCCTGAATATCTTGACCATTTAGATAAATGGCTCCCTTGTCCACATCGTATTCACGCAAAAGGAGCTTGATCAAAGATGTTTTCCCAGAGCCTGTCTGCCCGACCAAGCCCAGAGTTTGCCCTTTTTCTAAACTAAATTGAATATCCGTCAGTGTTTCCTCATTTTCAAAGGCAAAGCTGTCAATAGCGTACTCCAAACGCCCATTTTCAATGCCATCTAAAGGAAACTTGGGGTCTTGTACAGGTGATTTCTGAGACAACAGTTCCTCAATCCGCTGGTAGGAAACCTTCCCTCGCTGAGTGATATTAAAGAGGAAACCAATAGCCATAAGAGGCCAGACCAGCATATCCAAATAGCTGATAAAGGTAACCAGATTTCCAACCGTAATCTGCCCTTTCTGAACCATCAAGGAGCCGACCAAGAGGGTTAAAACATAGGAGGAACCAACAAATAAGAGAACCATGGGGTCAAAGAGACTATCGTATTTCATGGTTTGCAGGTTCTTCTGGAAGGTCAATTCATTGACTGCCTGAAAGGACTTGAGCTCGTCCGCCTGATAACCGAAAGACTTGGTCACTTTAATACCCGATACAGACTCCTGCACCTTGTTATTGAGTTCGGAAAAGGCAGCTTGGGATTCGCCAAAGGCCTTGTGGGTCTTTCTACCTAGACGACTGGTCGCATAGGCCATAAAAGGCAGGGGTAGAATGGCAACTAGCGTCATTTGCCATGAGATGCTAAAAAGCATGGTCATCAAGGTCACCAGCGCCGTAATAGAGGCATCCACCGCTGACATAACCCCTCCCCCTGCGAGACGGGTTAAGGCATTGATATCGTTGGTTGCGTGCGCCATCAGGTCCCCCGTCCGATAGGTTTGATAAAAGGCTGGAGACATTTTTGTGAAATGCTCAAATAAGCGAGACCGCATAATCTGTCCCAGACGGTAGGAAGTCCCGAGGATATACATACGCCACACATAGCGCAGATAGTACATCCCAAAGGCAGCAAGAAGCAAGTAAAATAGGTCAAGAAGGAGGGCCTGCTGGGTTAATTGCCCCGAAGTGATGGCATCAATGACTCGCCCCATAACCATGGGGGGAATAAGATTGAGGACGGAAACCAAGACCAGGGCCACAATTCCGACTAGATAACGGCGTTTTTCTAACTTGAAAAACCACCAAAGTTTTTGAATAATGGACATAAAATCCCTTTCTGATTGCAAATGGAAACCTGAGGCCAATACTCAATGAAAATCAAAGAGCAAACTAGGAAACTAGCCGCAGGCTGCTCAAAGCACTGCTTTGAGGTTGTAGATAGAACTGACGAAGTCAGTAACCTACATACGGCAAGGCGACGTTGACGCAGTTTGAATTTGATTTTTGAAGAGTACAAGACCCCAGGTTTTTCTTATTCGTAGGTTACGACTGTGACCGTACCCTTGTCATACTCAGCGATAAAGATATTGGCTACATTGTCATGCCCTTGTTTGCTGAGATTATCAAGTAGCCACTCTTCACTACGGCCAATCGATTCCAAGACATCGACTTGGATCACACCGTCAGTCACAACTGGATACTTAGGATTTTCATCTCCCATTTGGACCACGATGAGTTGACCATTTTGCTCCTGCACAGCTCGTTTAACTTGCTTCATCTGGAAAATCCCTTGGCTACGAAGTTTGAGGGCTACATCCGCTGCAGACAAACCAACTGAACGACAGGCTTCTGGGTCAATCTGCCCATTTTTGATGAGGAGAGTTGGTTTCCCATCAATCAAGCGTTTGACAAAACGAACATTGTTATTGAGCCATTTGAGGGTCAAAACTAAAATCGTCCACATCATCAAAATCACTGCATACTGGAGAATACTGATAGAACTATTGTAAATCACCCCACCGATGATACCACCGAGAACATAGTTCTGAATTTGGTCTGTCGCAGAGTTAGGTGCTAGGTTCCCCTTTCCTGTCACATTGATAACAAAAACAAGCGAGAAGAGCCCCAAGGCCAGTTTGATTAAAATTTCCATATAGTTGAGTGTCATTTGTTTACCTCCACCAATTCAATAGCGTCTGTTTGATTCAATTCTAATTTTTCTAAAAGATACTTGTCTGGTTGGCTCCCATTCATAGCGCGGTAGAAATTTGAACCTACCTTGACAAGCGCTCCATCAGTGGTTGCAGAAGTATTGACATAAACTTCTGATTTATCCACTCCCAAGTCTTTGGAAACAACCTCTATGAAATGAAGGGAGGTTTGAAATTGGTTGTTAGAGGCTTGATTGGTCTGGTATTTTGAGATTGTCACCAAAAGCATGGCTACTAAAGTCAAGGCCAAAATCATGACCAATTCCCGAAACTTAGTCCCCTTTTTATCTCGATAGGCTTTAAAAGCAAAAAATCCTGTGATAGCTAGGAGAACAATCCCAAAGCCAATCATGACGCCATTTTGCTGACTAATTTGACTAAGCACATAGTCATATGAGTAAAATTTCATTTATTTTCACTCCTTTTCATAAAATCATTCTTCATTATAAACGAAAGAGGGTGATTTTTCAAACCATACGTTGGGGAAATAGACTTATCAGACCAACTTCTCAAACTAATGACTCCAGTAGCTATCTCAAGATTCTGATTTTGATAATTGATATGAATAAACACCAGGCATCAACACCACAAGTAGAAGTGTCAAGAAAAACACCCAGTAAACATATAGTTGCACAAAGGAATTTAGAAACAACAACAATCCTCCTAATACCCAAATTTTTTTCCAGCTAGGCGATGCGTTTTTTTCTCCAGTTTTCATCATTCTCCAAGGTCCACGGTAGTCGAATACCGATTATATAATTTCGGTGTGTTTTTGGTAGATAATTTCCAATTACGATCATCACGACTCCCATAAAAATCTGAGTTAGTAGCCCACTCATCATGGAATAACCCAAAGATTCTCCGAAGATAGAAATCATTGATAGACAAGATACAAAAGGAATAATCCAGTAAATCAAAACTTGTATTTTTGAACTGATATTGCTAGATTTAGGATCCTTAATCATTATAAAATAGAAGCAACCAATGCATCAAAAGCATGAGAGTCGGTAATCCAAAGATAGCAGACATTTTATGATTGTAGCCATCTGCTTGACCCAGTAGATTAAAATGAGTGGGTATCTCCTCTGGTAATTGATTCCAGAAAACACAACCTACAAGGGAAGGTAGTAGGATGAGAATGCTCGTAAATAATACCAATTTCTTATTGATTTTTATCTTCATCAAAATGATCTCCTTTCAGATCTGCTAACCAAACCATTATATCCTCTAAAACCGATGTATTTAACTCATAATAAATAAAAGTTTTTTTCTTTCATTTCATGAATCAAATCCGCTGCTTTCAAAATCGTGAGATGGTGTGAAATCGTTGCACTTGTCAACTCGAATTGACTGGCAATTTCTCCTGCAGATAATCTACCTGCTTTGAGTAAATTTAAAATCTCTCTCCTAACTGGATGAGATAAGGCTTTAAAACTATTTGCAAAACTCATAATGACTCCTTTCCCTTTGTAATATTAGTAGGGCTAGGACTAAGCAAGGTAAAACTGATAGTATTCCTGTCGGTGATGGACCTAAAATCAAGAGGCTTGAAACTTTTTCTCCTGGTAATTGGAAGAGTAACCCAAGACCTGCAGTTGCATTGATTGCCCCATGAAATAGGGCAGAAGCCCAGATAGAACCTGTCTTTTCCAACAACCAGCTTAACAATATTCCTACGCTAAAACAAAATAGAAACATGGCGACAACTCCCAAAACAGGATAAGCAAAATAAGATAGTCCATAATTATAGCCTTGCAAATTGATTGGTAGATGCCAAAGACTCCAAATGAGACCAAGCAAGACATGAGTCTGGACTCTTGAAAAGCGTCCTCTTAGAGCTGGGTAAAGATAGCCACGCCAACCAATTTCCTCTCCCAATGCAAATAAACTATTAAGAAAAGGAGCGTAGGTCAAACTAGCTAGGATTTGAATCAAGACCAAGAAAGATAAGGGAATCGGTGATTGAAGGACTCCTTTTTCTTGTAAAATAGCTTGAATAGATTCAAAACCAAGGCTGAAATTGCTAGGGAATACAAGAAAATAAAGTCCTGCTCCTAAAAAACTGATAACTGCTGGTAACCAGATAGCTAGTAAGTAAAAGCGCCAGTTCCTCTTGAGATTCACTGCTAATTTAGATTTGATTCCACTAGGTTGATTCGTGATTTTCCCTAAGAGAAAGACTGCAAGCGCAGGCATCCACATGGCTACAATACTAGCAAGCTGACTCCATGGAGAATTTAGACCAACACCACTTAGCCATAGTGTCAACCATACTATCCAAGCAAGGCCATAAGAAAAGACCACAAAAAGAAGGATTGATCTCTTATTTGACATATATGTAACCTCACTTTCTATTTAGATGTTTTTCTAAATAACATTATACACCTTTCTATTCTAAACACAAGAACTATTTAGATTTTTTTCTAAATAGTTTAGGGGATTTTTATTTTCTCAGGATAAAGTCTAAAGAGTAATTTTTCAAACCATACGTTGGGGAAATAGACCTTTTTTTGGTATAATAAAATCTATAATCTGAATGAAAAAGGTAACTTTATGAAACTCATCTCATGGAATATTGATTCCCTCAATGCTGCCCTAACTAGTGACTCAGCTCGTGCCAAATTGTCCCAAGAAGTCCTACAAACCTTGGTCGCTGAAAATGCTGATATCATCGCTATCCAAGAAACCAAGCTTTCTGCCAAGGGGCCTACAAAGAAACACTTGGAAATTTTAGCTGAACTCTTCCCAGACTACGAAAACACGTGGCGCTCTTCCCAAGAACCTGCCCGTAAAGGCTATGCTGGAACCATGTTCCTTTATAAGAAAGAACTTACACCTACTGTCACTTTCCCAGAAATCGGTGCTCCTTCTACCATGGACTTGGAAGGCCGCATCATCACCTTGGAATTTGATGAATTTTTCGTGACCCAAGTTTACACTCCAAACGCTGGCGACGGCCTCAAACGCTTGGAAGAACGTCAAGTCTGGGATGTCAAATATGCTGAATACTTGGCTCAACTAGACAAAGAAAAACCAGTCCTTGCGACCGGAGACTACAATGTGGCCCACAATGAGATCGACCTTGCAAATCCTGCTAGCAACCGCCGTTCACCTGGATTTACCGACGAGGAGCGTGCTGGATTTACCAACCTTTTAGCAACTGGATTTACCGACACCTTCCGTCATGTTCATGGCGATGTTCCAGAACGCTACACTTGGTGGGCACAACGCAGCAAGACTTCTAAAATCAACAATACAGGCTGGAGAATCGACTACTGGCTAACAAGCAACCGCATCGCTGACAAGGTCACTAAATCTGATATGATTGACTCAGGGTGCTCGTCAAGACCACACGCCGATTGTCATTGGAGATTGAACTCTAAGGAGAAAGCTAATGGACTATCAAGCTGTCATTCCTGAATTTGTAGTATCTGACCTCGAAAAGTCACGCCACTTCTACTGCGACTTGCTGGGATTTTCTGTCGAATACGAGCGTCCAGAGGAGAAATTTCTCTTCCTCTCGCTTGAAGACTGCCAACTTATGCTAGAAGAAGGCAGCGCAGAAGAATTAGCTCAGCTGACCTATCCTTTCGGGCGCGGTGTCAATATTTCCTTTGGCATTGCAGATGTTCCTCAGCTCCACCAAAAACTGCTGGAAGCTGACTATCCTATCCATCGTCCCGCTGACCAAAAGAGAATTTCGAGTAGGGAGATAGCTTTATATATCCCCATGAATTTGCGATTTTGGATCCAGATGGCTATTTTTTAAGATTTAGCGAGTAGAATAATAAAGATTGGGAAAAAGTCTTTAAAGTTAGAAAAAGGCATATTGTCAAGTCTTGAAAAATCTTGATAATATGCCTTTTATGATGGAAAAACCTTCTAAATGTTAGTCAATAAGTTAATTCTTGCCCATTTTTATTACATTTGTTCGTTTTTTAAATCAAAACACTAACAAAACTTTTGATTTCTAAAGTTATTTAGTGTAAAATAAAAACATTGGTACAAGCCTATTTAAAATTGAATATCGTTTTACTTGTTTATGTCGTGAATTGGCACGACGTTTCTACAAGGTGCCGGAACACCTAACAATAAGTAAGTCAGCTTGAGGGTATGGTCTTTTTTGCCATGCCTATTTTGGGGACTTACTTAGAGATTAAGTAGGTCCTTTTTCTATCAGTTTTACTAGATAGAAATCTGAAACAAGCAAATGGATTAGCTTTTAGACTTTAGGAGGTCTTATGAAATTATTAGAAGAGCGCATCCTCAAGGATGGGCATATCTTGGGTGATAACATCCTCAAGGTGGATTCCTTTTTAACCCACCAAGTTGACTTTGGCTTGATGCGAGAAATTGGTAAGGTTTTTGCAGAAAAATTTGCTTCTGCTGGTATTACCAAAGTCGTGACCATTGAAGCGTCAGGCATTGCCCCAGCCGTTTTTACAGCTGAAGCCTTAAACGTTCCCATGATTTTCGCTAAAAAAGCTAAAAACATCACTATGAACGAAGGAATCTTAACTGCCGAAGTTTACTCCTTTACCAAACAGGTTACCAGCACCGTTTCTATCGCTGGCAAATTCCTCTCACCAGAGGACAAGGTCTTGATTATCGACGATTTCCTTGCTAATGGCCAAGCTGCTAAAGGCTTGATTCAAATCATCGAACAAGCTGGAGCAACAGTCGAAGCTATCGGTATTGTGATTGAAAAATCTTTCCAAGATGGCCGTGATTTGCTTGAAAAAGCAGGCTACCCCGTCCTATCACTTGCTCGTTTGGATCGTTTTGAAAATGGTCAGGTCGTATTTAAGGAGGCAGATCTCTAATGCAAACTCAAGAAAAACACTCGCAAGCAGCCGTTCTTGGCTTGCAGCACTTACTAGCCATGTACTCAGGATCTATCCTGGTTCCTATCATGATTGCGACAGCCCTTGGCTATTCGGCTGAGCAGTTGACCTACCTGATTTCTACTGATATCTTCATGTGTGGGGTGGCAACATTCCTTCAACTCCAACTCAACAAATACTTTGGGATTGGACTCCCAGTCGTTCTTGGAGTTGCCTTCCAATCGGTCGCTCCCTTGATTATGATTGGGCAAAGCCATGGTAGTGGCGCTATGTTTGGTGCCCTTATCGCATCAGGGATTTACGTGGTTCTTGTTTCAGGCATCTTCTCAAAAGTAGCCAATCTCTTCCCATCTATCGTAACAGGATCTGTTATCACCACGATTGGTTTAACCTTGATTCCTGTCGCTATTGGAAATATGGGAAATAACGTCCCAGAGCCAACTGGTCAAAGTCTCTTGCTTGCAGCTATCACTGTTCTGATTATCCTCTTGATTAACATCTTTACCAAAGGATTTATCAAGTCTATCTCTATTTTGATTGGTCTGGTTGTTGGAACTGCCATTGCTGCTAGCATGGGCTTGGTTGATTTCTCTCCTGTTGCAGCAGCACCACTTGTCCATGTCCCAACTCCACTCTACTTTGGGATGCCAACCTTTGAAATCTCATCTATTGTCATGATGTGTATCATCGCAACGGTGTCTATGGTTGAGTCTACTGGTGTTTACCTGGCCTTGTCTGATATCACAAAGGATCCAATCGACAGCACGCGCCTTCGCAACGGTTACCGCGCAGAAGGTTTGGCCGTACTTCTCGGAGGAATCTTTAACACCTTCCCTTACACAGGATTTTCACAAAACGTTGGTTTGGTTAAATTATCAGGTATCAAGACTCGCCTGCCAATCTACTACGCAGCTGGTTTCCTGGTTCTCCTTGGACTCCTTCCTAAGTTTGGTGCCCTTGCCCAAATCATTCCGAGTCCTGTCCTCGGTGGTGCCATGCTGGTGATGTTTGGTTTTGTATCTATTCAAGGGATGCAAATCCTCGCTCGTGTGGACTTTGCTAACAATGAACACAACTTCCTTATCGCAGCTGTATCAATCGCTGCAGGTGTCGGACTCAATAACAGTAATCTCTTTGTCAGCATGCCAACAGCCTTCCAAATGTTCTTCTCAAACGGAATCGTCGTAGCCAGCCTACTCGCCATTGTCCTCAATGCAGTATTAAATCATAAAAAGAAATAAGAAAAAGAGGTGTGAGCCTCTTTTTTGTTTCTCTATATCCTTACCTGTCTGTCTTCTGACCGTTGGCCTGTGACAAACATGGTAAAGGTTGCCTTGCAGACATTTCTGCCTTCTTGATTGGTGATATCGACATCCACGACACAGGTTGTGCGACCTTGATGGACACATTCTCCTTTAATGGTCAATACATCGTCGAGTTTTCCTGCTTTGAGGTAGTTGATAGAAGATTGGAGTGTCACTCCATCAAGCCCCAGCGAGATAACCACCAAACCACTGATTTGATCACATAGTGTGAATAGATAGCCACCATGGGCATTGCCATAGTAGTTGAGCGACGAGTCCACTACTTTTGTCGTCACCACAACGTGACCATCTCTCATTTGTTCAATTTCGTAATTTTCAAAGGCAGATATAGCGTCAAAATGAAAATCTTTCATCGTTTCCTCCTGATATTTCAAACGACACTATGATACTACTTTTTATAGGACTGTGCAAGGATAAAGCTCCTAGTCTGGCAAAATTCCGACCTGCTCTACAAAGCGCATAAAGGCTGTCTGTCCTTGTTCCGTCTGCTTGTAGACTCCTGCATCCTCAAGCACACGTGCAAAAGATAGCACCCACAGAGGCCTTGACGATTTGCAAGGGCTTTTTTTCTTTATCTGTTAGGTCTGGATGTTGGGCCTTTGAGTTGGTCTGCCCATTCCTGATGATAGTCGGCAACTGTAGCACCCTTCTCCTACAAGATAGCTAGCGACTTGCTCCACTTCTGCTTTTCAGACGTGGTGGCAAGATTGCCAAGCCCATGACCTCAATCAAGCCGATATTTTTCCTTCTTGATATGTTGAACATCCTTGTGAGGATGATAGATGCCATCAGGATGTTCTGCAGAAGTCTGATTGTCTCTCAAGACTAAGTCCAACTCAAACTGTCCATCGCGTTTACGTGCAATTGGGGTGATAGTATGATGTGGTGTCCCGTCTGTCTCTGCTAAAATTTGCACTTCAAAATCTGAATACTGGCGCCATTCCTGCAAAATCTTGTCAGCCAAGTTGATCAAATCCTCTTTAGAATCCGAAGTCAAACGTAGGACAGACATAGGCCACTTGACAATCCCAGCCTTGACCTGCTCAAAACCAGTAAAAGAGAAAGTCATTTGCAAGGGAGCCAATTCCATAGGAAAAACATGTCGTCCCCCCTGATAGTGGTCATGAGTTAGAATAGAGCCCCCTACAATCGGCAGATCGGCATTAGAGCCTGCAAAATAGCCTGGAAACTGCTCTACGATGGCCAGCAGACGCTCAAAACTCTGACGACTAATGGCCATGGGACGATGCTGACCATCTAAGAAAATACAGTGCTCATTAAAGTAAGCATAGGGCGAATACTGGAAGCCCCACTCCTGACCCGCCATTTCAAAACGAATAATCCGGTGATTGCTGCGGGCTGGGTGGTTGACTCGACCATGGTAGCCCTCATTCTCTAAACAAAGCTGACACTGTGGATAATTGCTAGCTTGCACCAACTTGGCTGCCGCAATCTCTTTGGGATCCTTTTCAGGCTTAGAGAGATTGATGGTAATTTCAAGTTCACCGTAGTCAGATGGAACACGATAAGCGATATTTTTAGCAATAGCCTTGAGTTTGATATAGTCATTCTTCTGACTGAGTTGGTAAAAATCCGCTATCGCTTGCTCAGGAGAGTGGGCATAGGTTGTCCAAAAATTACGATTAACCTGACTGGGACAAGGAGTCACCAAGTCCATCAGTTCAGTACCAAGGATTTCACGCGCAGTCTGACTATCCTCAATCGTCTCTAATCGAACCGCCTCCTCGACAAGCTGGTCCTTGAGGTCAATCAATTTATCCAGATCCGTCTCAACTTCCAAAACACCGTCTCCCACTCGTGCCAAGACACGATTGGTCAGGTAGATTCGATCCATTTCCTCAAATGAACTTTCAGAAATGATATGCGTTACAAATTTATCTACTAAGGTCACCATAAAGCCTCCTTTTGACTAGTCAAGAACGCGAGTACCACCTGCAACTTCAGCGATATAGAAGCTTGGAGCATATCCAACTACTTCTTCGTAGTGTTTGCCTACAACTTCCTTAAAGACCCTCAACAGTATCTTTTTTTGAACCAAGGCAATGGCACAGCCACCAAAAACCAGCCCCTGTCATACGGGCACCGAGAACTCCTTCTTGTGCCCAAGCTGTGTGAACAAGGGTATCTAATTCCACGCCAGTTACTTCATAGTCATGCTCAAGAGAAACGTGTGACGCATTCATCAAACGACCAAATGTTTCCAAATCTCCTGCTTGAAGGGCTGCTTGAGCTTTAAGGGTACGTTGGTTTTCAAGCACAGCATGGCGAGCACGTTTCAAACGATTTTCATCTTTAATCAGATAGCTGTATTGGTCAAAGGCCCACTCATCCAATTCACCCAAGGTCTGAATATCCAAGGCAACTTGCAACTCTTCCACTGCTTTTTCACACTCAGCACGGCGTTCATTATATTTAGAATCCGCCAATTCACGGCGTTTGTTGGTATTCATGATAACAACAACATTGTCTTTCAAATCAAGTGGCACCAAGTCGTATTCTAGAGTATTGGTATCTAGGTAAATAGCACGTTGGTCAGCTCCCATACCGATAGCAAACTGGTCCATGATACCAGAGTTGACTCCGATAAAGTTGTTTTCTGTTTGTTTTCCGATTTTAACCAAATCCAAACGGTCTAATTTTAAATCAAAGAGATGCTCTGCCACGACTCCTGTCAAGAGTTCCAAGGATGCAGAAGAAGACAAACCAGCACCATTTGGGATATTTCCATAAACATAAAAATCAAAACCTTTGTCAATCACATGCCCAGCTTCTTGCAAGAAATGAAGAACTCCTTTTGGATAATTGGTCCAATTGTGCTCTTTTTCAAACTTGAGGTCAGCGAGAGGCACTTCGATAATGCCCTTGTCCTCAAAATTAGCTGAGTAGAAACGCAAGACTTGGTCGTCACGCTTGCGAGCCGCCCCATAAGTTCCCAAGGAAATAGCTGCTGGGAAAACATGTCCACCGTTGTAGTCCGTGTGTTCACCAATCAAATTGATACGACCTGGTGAAAAGAAGGTTTGGTCTGCTTCTTGACCGAAAACGGCAAGAAAGTCTTTACGAAGAGCTTCAGCAGTAAGATGTTGTGTCATATAAATTCTCCTTTGACTGTCCGTTAAGTCACCTTAACGTGTAATCGTTTTCTTCTATTGTATCCAAGGGATTTCCCAAGGTCAATCCTTTTTACTAAAATTTTACTAAACTATCAGTAAAATACAGAAAAATATGATATACTAATCTAATCAAGGAGAATTTATGGCTACCTTAAAAGACATTGCACAGCTAGCCTCTGTCTCTATCGCGACCGTATCCCGCGTCCTCAATCGCGACCAGAGCCTATCTGTTACAGAAGAAACCAGACACCGTATTTTAACCGTTGCTGAAGAGTTGGGGTACACCAAGCACCTCAAGACAGGCGAGTCCCATAAACCCAAGCAAAAGATTGCCATTATCCAATGGGTCAGCGAACAAGGGGAGCTGGACGACCTCTACTACTACCAGATGCGCCTAGGCATAGAAAAAAGAGCCCAAGAGTTGGACTATGATATCTTGCGCTATTTTAATGACCATCCTTTTACATTAAGCGAGGAAGTGATTGGGATTCTCTGCATCGGAAAATTTAGCCGAGCTCAGATTTCTGCCTTTGAAGAATATCAAAAACCCCTGGTCTTTCTAGACAGTGATACACTTTCCATGGGGCACACCTGCATTATTACGGACTTTTACACTGCTATGAAACAGGTTGTCGATTATTTCCTCAGCCAAGGAATGGACCGTATCGGGATTTCTAACAGGTCTTGAGGAAACAACAGACCAAGAAGAAATCATTGAGGATAAGCGGCTGGAAAATTTCAGAAACTACAGTCAAACAAAAGGGAATCTATCATGATGAACTAGTCTTTCAAGGAAGCTTTACTGCCCAGTCTGGCTATGACTTGATGAAGGAAGCAATTCAGAGCTTAGGAGACCAACTCCCTCCAGCATTTTTTGCAGCTAGCGATAGTTTAGCCATCGGTGCTCTCCGTGCTCTTCAAGAAGCTGGAATCAGCCTACCAGACCGCGTCAGCCTTATTTCTTTTAATGACACTAGCCTGACCAAACAGGTCTATCCTCCCCTCTCCAGCATCACCGTCTATACCGAGGAAATGGGCCGAGCAGGTATGGATATTCTTAACAAGGAAGTTCTCCATGGTTGGAAAATTCCTAGCCTGACTATGCTGGGAACCAGACTGACTCTGAGAGAAAGTACAAAGAATGATTAAGATATTAGAATCTAGGCAAAAACTAAATTTCAAGATAAAATGAAGTAAAAATCCTCACAATAAAACGCATAGTATCATATTTTCAATGCCTGATACTATGCGCTTTTTACTTTTAAAGACTTTCCCCCAACCTCTTTTCTAATGTTGATGCCCATGAGGTTGCTCTAAGGCTGTTACCTTTCGCTTATGTTGCACATGATTACTTTGACTGGTGTCCACTTCGATGGTAATATTCTGAATTCCTCTTTCTTCTAAGAGCTGACGTACTTGATTCTTTGTTTCCGTCATCTGCCCCCAATCCTCTAAACAAAGATGGATAATGGCATTATTTTCCAGACCATCCATGGACCAAATGCTAAGTTGATTGACACTTTTGACATTAGTCAAAGCATCCAAATTCTTCTCCAAATCACCAGTCTCTACTCCTTCTGGCACAGCGTCCAAGAAAATCTTGAGCGCGCTCCAAAAGCGAGGAATGGCTTTTGTTAGAATGAAGATGGAAATGACAAGAGATAAGAGCGGATCAAGGATATACCAATCTGTAAATCGGAGGATAATCGCCACTAGAATGACAGCCAACCAACCAAGTGTATCTTCAAAAAAGTGCAGGCTGAGAATTGACTCGTTCTTTGTCTTTCCCTTACGAACTACTAGACTAGCTAGCACATTGATACTGACTGCAATGATTCCTAGCCATAGGATACCTTCATCATTGACGGGCTGTGGATTAAAAAGTTTAGTTATATTTTCCAAAATCACTAGGATGGATCCTGTGATAAGAATCACAGCAGTCACTAGTGCTCCTAAAAGACTAAATCGCTTGTAACCCAAGGTGTACTGCCTATCTTCTTCTCTATTTGAGATTGTTTCTAAAAAGGCCGATATGCCAATAGCTATAGCATCTCCCAAGTCATGGACAGAATCAGCAAGAACAGCACTCGAACCAAAGATTCCTCCTGCGATAAACTCAACAATAGCATAGCTTAAATTTAAGAAAAAAGCTACCCAAACAGTATATTTTGCCTTCATCTTTCTCATTCCTTTGTTATAATAGATTTATGAACATCTTGTTCATTATCATTATCCGCTAAAACTCAAAGAAAGGATAGAAGCAAAACGTCAACTTTATTCAGTTCTGAACAATTTGCCTCAAGTGTCCACATGACGAACATTGACCGCCGTATCAGCAAAACAAAAAAAGCCATCTATCAAGCTTTTCTACAACTCTTGAACGAGAAGGGCTACGAATCCACTACAGTTCAGGATATCATTGACCTCGCAGATGTGGGACGTTCCACCTTTTACTGTCACTATGAGAGTAAGGAACTACTTCTGGACGAACTTTGTCGCTACCTCTTCCATCACCTCTTTGAAAGAGAGCAATCCATTTCAACCGAGGACTACCTCGCCCACCTCTTTCTCCATTTTCAGAAAAACCAAGACCATATCACCAGTCTGCTATTTTCCAAAAATGACTACTTCCTCCGTCAACTCCAGAGAGAGTTAGAACACCATGTCTATTCCGTGATGGCTGATGATTTAAGAGAAGCTCACCCGAGTTTGCCTACTTCTTACCTCCAACACTTAGTCGTGTCCAACTTTATCGAGACATTGACCTGGTGGCTCAAAAAAGGACAAGACTTCACAGACCAGGAAGTTGTCCAATTTTATCTAGACCTTCTCATTCCTAAAAATTGAATATAGATTAGAGCTCAGTTACCTTATTTCTAGGCTACTGATTTTTTTATCTTTGTTAGGTAAATCCGTATTCTGCTTAGCAGCCTTGCCCCATTGATACCAACCAACTAGACTGTTAATGAGATAAATTAGATATTTCCCTTGAATTTGCAGGCTTTCTCCCCACAAGAGATAGATTGAAAAGACATTGGTAGCTGCCCAGAATATCCACTGTTCACGGTAAACTGCTGTCATGAGGATTTGCCCTACCCCATTGAATGGGAACAGCGTAAGTTGGGAGACGAAGTTCGAATAGTGATGGGACAGTCTCCTAATTCAGAAAATTATACTGATGATCCTAATGGGCGCTAAAAATGCGAAGACCTATGAAGACCTATTTTGTATTAGTCACACAAAAAATCCAAAAGAAATGGTATATGATTATAACCATGAAACAAAGTAAAATCAAACCGAGTGATCGGAGGAAGCACCCGATGATCATGAAACGTTATTAAACACAAAAGTCACCCATGTGAGTTCTTGCCAGAAGCTGAAGTTAATCCTTCAACCTGGAAAACCCGCAGAGGTGACTTTTTCTATACATCTCGATTTTTCTGGCAATAATCATTAACCGATAAATATGTCTGTGAATCACCCAGCGACTCCGCTATGTCCATAATCCGCGGTGGTAGTAATCCCACTCGCTGGACAAGTTCGTGATTGCTGAACAATTCCCGTGGACTGCCGGCGAAGCCAAACTTCCCGTGTTCCATAACATACACCGACTCAAACTCGGCGGCGACCCAATCCATGTCATGGGTGATGGTTACAACTTGGTGGCCCGAATCAGCCAACTGATGGAAAATTGCGGTCAACTTGCGCCGGCTTTCCCAATCAAGCGACATCATCGGCTCATCAAATAAATAAATCGCCGGATCCACTGCCAAAACTGTGGCAACGCTCAACAGCTTGCGTTCCGACAATGACAGGTCATATGGACTTTCAGCTGTTTTATCATCCAAGCCAACTCTTTTTAGAGCCGCTAAAGCCCGTCTCGTAATCGTGTCGTGGTCATCCATGACCTGCGCGACATTCCACTCCACCTCTCGTTGAACGGTCGGGTTGAAAAAGCTGATCGTCAGGATTCTGAAAAGTAATCCCAACCTTCAGTAACTTTTTCGACTGGTTTAAGATCATTAAAATTTTCTCCATCGATCTTAATCACACCGGTTTGTGGTGTCAGCAAGCCCGTCAACAATTTGAAGAGCGTTGATTTGCCGGCACCATTTTGGCCGACAATCGCCACCATCGGATCGGCGAAGTGTTTGTCTTCAACATCCAAGCTAAAGGACCGTTCCGGATAAGTGAACGTCAGGTGGCTCAGTTCAATTGTGGACATAACGGACCTCCTTCAGATCAGCGTAATTCACCGGATACCGGCCATCAGCCAAGTGCCAATCCATTTTTTGAGCAAGTTGCTGGATTGTCGGGGCTGGAATCTGCCAGTCAGCTGCCAAATGATTAAACACCTCACCCGGCCTGCCCTGGGCTACCATTTGACCCTCGTGCAGCACCCACACAACGTCGGCGACTTCGCACAAATCGTCAATTTCACTGGTGACAATGAAGACAGTCGTCTCTTTGACTTGGGCCAGCCATTGGAAAAATTGCCGGCGGCCAAGGGGATCCATCTCACTGGTCGGATCATCCATAATCAAAACAACCGGATTAGCCACAATCGCCGTGGCAATTGCCAACCGCTGGATCTGACCACCGGAAAGGCTCTCGGGACGCAAATTCAGCTGTTCAATCAACCCCATTTGCGTTGCAACTTCTTCAACCCGTTTTTGAATCAGTCCTTCAGCCATTCCCTGATTAATCAAGTCAAAGGCGATTTCATCGGCAACCGTGTCTGCCAACCCGCTTAGTTGGCCAGCTGGATTTTGCAGTACAACTCCATTCATGGCATTATAAACGGGCCAATTGTCGGACACTCGCTGGCCAAACATGTGCCAATCGCCCTCAATCTCAGCAGACACAATTTTTGGAATGACCCCTGCCAGCACACGGCACAAAGTCGATTTGCCGGAGTGGCTATTCCCGATAATCCCAACCACCTGGCCGGTATGAACCTCCGCGTTAATTTGACGCAGTTGTGGTTGCTCAGTTCCCGGATAACGGGTGGTTAAATTTTCAATTACAATCCGTTTATCTTCGTCCATATCTTCCACCCAATCAATAAAATTGCCAATCCAGTCAGACCAATGTGCAGCGTCCGCGACAGGCGATACACGCGCTGGGAGGTTCTGACAGTCCGGTTGAGATTATCAAAACCTCTCAGTTGGAGAGAAATCGACCGCGTCATCGATTGATCCAAGGTCTTAATCACCAATGGAATTAGAACCGGCAGGACTGACTTTAATTTCTGAATCAACGTTTTTTGCGGATTGGTTCCGCGAACTTTTTGTGCCTGCTGGATTTTCCGCATATTGCGCATCATTTCCGGCAAAAATATAACACACCGACATCAGAACGTAGACGGTTTTATAAGACAATCCGGACAGTTCCAAATAGGCCGCGTTTTCTGAAATACTCGTGGTCACCATAAAAAAGCCACTGGTCAAAATAATCACCAATACTCGACAACCCAGAGTGGTGGCGTAAATCAGGCCTTCTTTGTAGAACGACACCCCAAGCACAGAAAACAGCACAGTTTGATTCTGACTGTAAAATAAACCCTTGGATGATCAGCATGGTGCAAATCAGAAACAGGCTGAATCCCAGCGCCTTAAAGGTGGTAGAACTCAATTTGGAAAATAACAATAGCAGTGTTGCGACAAGAATTAATCCGGCCTGAAGCAATAAATTCATACTGGCAAAGCTCAACAACGTCATGTCCAAGATGAACAAGAGCTTAGTAATCGGATCGATCACCTGGTACCACTTGAGCTTGACCCGTGGCGCTCCAGAAATCAATGTTTTATCAGTCATCATTTATCATCGCTAAAGAAGTGCACCATCCGCTTCGGCAGCTGACGATAGATGAAGAATGCCAGGTAGGCCACGCAGACTTTATCCAAAATATCCAAGACAAACTCATCGGTAAATGAGGCCAGCCACACTGGTACATGATTGGCGACCATTACCGCAAACAATGAGTCACCCCAAGCGATACCGGTCTGACCACCCCAAAAGATGACGTTGAGCGGCGTTGAAATGACAGCTGAAACGATGGCAATAATAATAGCAGAAACAAATACTCGTCGCGCTGACGAGAACCACCCATTGGCGTGCAAAACTCCGACAGCAATCCCAATTCCGATGCTGGTAATCGCATACACGGTTGAAATTGGCGATAAGGTCAGCCCATAGATCACGTTGTTGATGAAACCACTAATGGCACCGGCAACCGGCCCAGCCAACATGCTGGTAAGAAAGGTTCCCAAAGACCCCAGCCAAACGGGCAACTTTAACCCCTCCGCCAAGGCTTTGGCAACATAGTTAATCCCCACGGCAGCGGGAATCAAAGTCATGGTGGCAGCACTTAACTTAAATTTCCACATACTGGTACGATGAATCGGTTCTGTTTTCATAATCTTCTCCTTTTGTTTTTAAAGAGCCGTGTCTGGATAGACTTTCGGACGCAACGCTCTATTATATATCTACTGAACTGTCTATACACAAGATTTCCATCCTTAGTCGACATGAGCTGGAAATCTTTATTTGTTAAAGTAGTTCACAACACATTATACACCTATTTTGTGAATAGTCAAGTGTATTTACAGTAAAATTTTTAGAAAAATCCTGAAAAATTTCCTCTTATTTTCCATTTAAAAAAATGAAAATCATTAATTCTGACACTCAAAAAAAGCCCAGACGACATTGTCTGAGCATTCTTCTAGTTAGTCGTTTAACGAAAGTTGAGTTTAGCATTTTTCAAAGCTATTTCTTCAACAAACCTTGTTCTTGTAGAAATTCCTTGGCTACTTGTTCTGCTGACTTGCCTTCGACACCCACTTGATAGTTAAGTTGGCTCATCTGGCTTTCTGTAATCTTTACCAGCCAATTTATTGAGAACTCTTTTCCAACTCTGGATGTTTCTTGAGAAGAGCTTCTTTCATCAGTGGAGCCCCTTGATAAGGTGGAAAGAGTTGTTTGTCATCTTCCAAGACTTGCAAATCATAACGCGCCAACTCTGCATCGGTTGAATAGGCGTCCGTGATTTGAATATCGCCTGACTGAATTGCCTGATAGCGAAGAGCTGGCTCCATAGTCGCTACATTGAGATTGAGACCGTACATTGATTGCAAGCCCTTATTGCCATCTTCACGGTCATTAAATTCGAGTGTAAAACCTGCCTTCAGCTGCCCTTCCACTTTTTTCAAGTCCGAAATGGTCTTCAAGCCATATTCTTGAGCAATTTTTTTCGGAACAGCTACAGCGTAGGTATTTTGATAAGACATGGGTTTGAGATAGGCTAGATGATCCTGTTTGGCAATACCATCACGCGCCACCTGATAAACCTGCTCTGGCTCATGACTCACCTTGGGTGATGGTTGTAGCAAACTTTCAGTCACCGTACCAGTAAATTCAGGATAAATGTCAATATCGCCTTTTTTCAGAGCTTCATAGAGAAAGCTTGTTTTCCCAAAATTCGGTTTAACAGTCGCAGTCATACTGGTATTTTCTTCAATCAGTAACTTATACATATTAGCCAAAATTTCTGGTTCTGGACCCAATTTCCCAGCAATAACCAAGTTTTCTTTCTCTTTTTGGGCCAAAAGAGCTGGACTATAAGACAAACCAAGCAATATAGTCACCAAGGCAAAAACCAGAGAAAAAAATCGTCCGCAATTTTGCTTTTTTTCCATCACTTTTTAGTAGGAAATTAAAGGCAATGGCCAGCACTGCAGAAGAAAGTGCCCCAATCAAAATCAGACTGGCATTATTACGGTCAATTCCCAAAAGGATAAAGGAACCCAGCCCCCCTGCACCAATCAAGGCAGCCAAGGTTGCCGTACCGATAATCAAGACAGCTGCCGTCCGAATCCCAGACATCATAACAGGCATGGCAAGTGGAATTTCAAACTTCTTGAGACGTTCCCACCTAGTCATCCCAAAGGCAATCCCAGCCTCTTGCAGACTCGGATCAATTCCCTTGAGTCCAGTGATGGTATTTTTGTAAAAATCGGAAAGATCGCATAAATCACTAGAGCTGTCAAAGCCGGCAAGGTTCCAATTCCCATCAAAGGGATAAAGAGTCCCAACAAGGCCAGAGACGGGATAGTCTGGAAAAATCCCTGCAATCTGTAAGACCCAGTCCGCCAACTTTCTCATGATAGCGAAGATAAACAGCCAAAGGGAATCGCGATAAAAAAATAGCCAGCAACAAGGTCAAACAGTGACAACTGCAAATGTTGAGATAGAGCTGTCAACCAATCACTAAAACGATCCTGAAAAAGTTGCAATTAAATTAGTCATGAACACTACCTCCAAAACAAGTCTGCTACAAAGTCTGTGGCAGGTGCTTTTAAAATTGTCTCAGGATTCGCTACCTGACGAATCTCTCCATCCTGCAAAGACAGCAATACGGTCCGCCAATTTCAAAGCTTCATCCGTATCATGGGTCACAAAAAAATCGTTGTCATCCCAAACTCTTTATGCAATTCTTTAGTCAGAACCTGCAACTGTTTTCTCGAAATAGCATCAAGAGCTGAAAAAGGGCTCATCCATGAGGAGAAATCTTAGGCTGACCAATCATAGCACGAACAATACCCGACCCGTTGCTGTTCTCCCACCAGATAATTCACTAGGCAAAGTCGATGCCCATACTCAGCTACTGGTAAACCAACCTTTTAGCCAAAAAGCTCTTCTGTTTTACTGAGCAATTTCTTCCTTAGTCCAGCCCTTCATCTCAGGAATCAGGGCAATATTTTCCGCAACCGTTAGATTTGGAAAGAGAGCAATGGCCTGTAAAACATAACCAGTAGAAAGACGAAGTTCACGCTCATCATAGTCTTTGATGCGCTTGCCATCCATATAAATATTTCCATCAGTTGGTTCCAAGAGGCGGTTGACCATCTTAATCATGGTTGTCTTACCTGAGCCAGATGGCCCAACTAAAACCATAAACTCTCCATTCTCAATCCGTAAATTAACATCTCTCAAGACATCTTTTTCTGTGTAGCGCAAGGCTACATTTTTGTATTCAATCATTCTGTATCCTCAATTTAAAACTTCCCTCGATTGGTCAAGTCTTCTACCTTAGGTATGACTTCCTTATTATCCCAATGCTCCACAATTTTCCCGTTTTCTAGTCGAAAGATATCGTACCGGGCATAAGCAAGGCCATCAATCTGAGTCTGACCATAGCTAACCACATAGTTTCCTTGTCCTAAGAGTTGGAAAACAAAGT